>Ga0214172_1000066_pt1 | contig 57674 bp, 41 predicted proteins | sample TroBogEpilimnion_29_FD_153010 | JGI IMG/M metagenome (GOLD analysis project Ga0214172, IMG submission 153010) | Freshwater microbial communities from Trout Bog Lake, WI - 12JUL2007 epilimnion | ecosystem: Environmental > Aquatic > Freshwater > Lake > Epilimnion/Euphotic zone | place: Trout Bog...
AATTTATTTTTACCCACACGCTCTAATATAGTTTGACTAGCAGGTTTAATTTCAATTAATTCAACATGCATCTTATTATTTTTATCTACATACTGGATAAAAAAATCTGGTACATAAACTGTATGACGCTCTGTCAGCGGATCTACGTAAGGAATTTGTACAGCTTCGCTAGCCCATTTTGCAACATTTTCGTTAGTGTCGCAAAAGTTCATAAAGCTCCATTCCCAGCTACTTCTATATGTCGGTGTTTTAGTTCCAACATATTTTTCGGGATGTTTCATAGTGAACTTGCCACGAGCAAATTTAGACATATTAGACTAGGATGTTGCGGGCTTCGAATGTATCAGTAGTAATAGCAGTTCTATAACCTAGTAAACTAGTTTTTTCTCTGTAAGAATTTAGTACTTGCGTAATTACTTGACTAAGTTGTGTATCAGTTAATCCTTTTAGTTTATCTAATAAACTAAACACACTGACATTTTCAATCCTAGCTTGATTTAATAATATGATTGATGTAGAATTAGCACTACTTGTATCAAAACCTCGCTTAACAAAAAATGCCACAGTAGCATCTATTTCTGCCGCTGGAAAACTTACCTGCTTGGTAAAATAATTGTCAAACACTACTTTTACATCAGTAGCATTACTCTGTGATAAAGGTAAATTTCCAGTAACCATTAATTGACCCTAATTCCTGAAGTTGTAGCAGTTGTACTTGTGTCAGTATTATTTTGTGGAAAGGTGACCCCCGAAATTCCACCAGCTGATGACGATGTTGTTCCTGAATTTGTTAGCGGGGATGGAGATGTAGGATTTGCATCTATAGTGTTTTGAGCACTAGCAATCTGATCAACAACAGCGTTTAAAAATGATCCCTTGGCTGCTTCAACATCAAGAGCTTGCACAAAACTTGGGTCAACTACTGATGGATCTGGATTTATACCTTGTAAGGGGCTTGGGAAATTATCGTACCATGCTTCGCTAAATCCTTCAACTCCACCAGCAGTATCTAGCTCAGGATTGATTGCTCCAACATCATAGCTTACAGCTTCGTACATAATTTTCATATCAAATTCACGTGTCTTAGTATCAGCATAATCTACTCTGTTATGATTCCAACTGGTAATAATAGGATTTCTTAGGGTATATTTTACATATTCATGTCGTGCCATTTGGTAAATTGATATGTATCTAAAGAATGGATCAGTGCTGCCATTATCTAATCCATAAGCTGTTGGAATATACTTAAATCTTTTTGTAGCATTTCTATTATATGCTTCGGTGGTTTTAGCTGACAACGGATCAGCATAGTAATAACTGTAATAGTTTTGCCATAGCTGATTTATTAAACCCATGTTGTCATCGTGGAATTTAATATCTATTTCGCCCGGTGTATGAAAATACTGAACTACTTTTTTTCTATTGTATTGATTAAGTGTTTCTGTTTTAACAGTATAGTTAGGTAGTGCTACACTCTTTACCAGCAAGTTAATTTCTAAACCATGACGCTGTAGAATATTAATGTTTTGTAGTGCTCCTGGATTAATACCAAATGCTACATGAAACTGAAATCCAAATTTAGGAGCTAGCCTAAACTGATCCGAATTGAATAAAGTCGCGGCATGGCGCTGATCACGTAGAAACGTGGTCGAATCAGACTTTAAATGATTGTCGGCTGTAAATCCCATAATAGTATTTATTTAAAAGATAAAGTGCGCAGTTAATGATTAGTCATAATAAAACCCACCTAAGTGGGTTTATTATTATGAACCTAATGCGTTTTTGCCTGGAGCTGCCATTACAGGAGTTGGACTTCCAATAGCTGGAACTGGAGCAGTTTGTACAGCATTATCAAAGCGTATGCTTAGATCGATCATAGCTGGACCTTGCTCACTATATTTTAAATCTTGCCAGTTTGTAGATTCAACATAGCAACCATAACATTCCCATGTTTCGAGAACGTTAGGAGTTTGTGAACCATTACCACCATCGAGAATTTCAATACGCATTGTGAATTTGTAATCACCCGCCGCTGCCGCTGAACTTTGTTCAAAAAAGTCAAATTGTTTCTGATTCTGCTCACCAACTAGTTTAGATACTGCACCAGTTACATCATCACGCAATTTAATTGCGATTGGTTCCCAAGCCGGTTTGCCTGCATAGTGAATCTTGCTGTTATAAATTTCAATAATTTGATCAGTAAATTTAACTTGTGGACGAGCCGCTTCAGAAACTTGTTTTGTAAGTTCTGTTGTAGGAGTGCTTACACCAAAGTTTTCAAATGAAATACGGAATCTGTATTTCAACTTTGGCATTAACATGCCTTGTGTTGCTGAGCTTTGGTTTGAAGCTAAGGGTACTGTAAAGTTTGATAGTGCCGCGATTGCCATTTAATATCTCCTAATTATTTGCTACCTAAACCAGCAATAGCGCCTGTGTTTTCTAAGCGTAGTGGAATGTAAATAAATTCAACTGCTTTAACTGGTTCAATTGCAATATCAACATGCAACTCGTTAGCATTGATTCTGCTTGGTGTGTTGTTTGAAGTATCGCACACTACTAGGTAGTCGTAAATACCGCGCTCACCAACTAAGTTGAGCAATAACTGTTCAACTTGGTTTCTCATTTCGTTACGAGTGATCGTATCGTTTGGTTCAAAAATGTATGGTTTAGCAATCGCATTTAATTGATAGCGTAAGTAAATCACTAAACGTGCTACGTTAATACGATTCAATGAGCTAGCCACTAATGAACGTGTGTACTGCCCATAAACTACTAGTCCTGTTCCACCAATGTAAGTAATTGGGTTAACTTGAACGTTGGCGAGTGTATTGCGCTGTCCAGTATTCAATGCTACTGGTAAGTATGTGCCAGTTTGTCCAACAACATAACCTACTGAGCTAGCATTTGTAACACCGCCACGACGTACACCAGCTGGTGCAAACCATGGGTAAGAAACATTATCACTTAGGGCGATTGTACGCAACATTACATGGCTTGGAGGAACAACAATATTGTTACCATACAAGTCTGTAGTATCTGCCCATGGGTAGTAAACTGCTGTGTTAGCATCTGTTGTTACTAGTCCTGCTTCGCCGTCACCTGTTGCATTGTTAACATTTTTACCCCATGCGTTCAAGCTAGTCGCATCTGGTGTTAAACGTGCTGGAGCATCTGCTACGATAAATGATAACAATCCGCGTCCAGTGTTAAAGCTAACTAGTGAACTTAGCGTTTCGATGTATCCTGGGCAACTTAATAGTGTAAATGTAATGCTGTCTTCGTTGCGAATGTTTTGATTAGATTGAATCAAACCGTTCAATGCCGCAACTACAACTGCACGTTGTGATTTACGTCCAAATTGTCCCACTCCTAAGTAATCATTAGGACTTGCTGTTACCCAACGATCTGGATAGTAGTAAGTCATGTAAGGAGAACCAGACATAATTGTATTTTGAGCGGCTGTGTTAACATAGCCAGTTACATATTTCTTAACATTAAATCCTGAACGACGTGTGTTCCATAGCAACATACCTTTTGGATATAGTGCTGGATTAGGAGCATCAAAGTCAACAAAGTCGCTAGTAATCAATGTACCTGTTGTAGCACCTGCAATAGTCTGTGGAGTTGCGGCACCTGTTTTTGCACTAGCTGAGTTAGTGCTATCATCATACCAACGTGCATCAGCAAAAATAATACCATTTTGTGTTGTATGGTCTGAGTTAACAACTAATACCCATGCCTTTGTCAATCCATTCCACTTGTACAATGTTGGCCATGCTTCAGTATTGCTTGAGTTTAACCATAAGTCACCGTGTTGTAGACTTGCGCCTGCTGAGTTTGTAGTTGGTTGAGTAGCAGAAATAATAGGACCATTAATATCTGTTGTAGTTGCGGCATTAACATAGCCAACACCTTGGTTAACAACTACTTTACCTGCTGTTGAGCAATAACCTCTCCAGCGTGTGCCATCATTAATCAAAATGTCTAGATCAGTTAAAACTGTGTCATACCATAATGTACCATTTGCTGGCGTTGTTGTAGGAGCAGTAGCACTTGGAGTTACTAGTGCTGTTCCGCTTGTAACTGAAATTGTGTTTGCCCAGGCTGAAATCAAATACTTTCCATCGCTACCTGTTGAGCTTGGATCATTGTAAAAATTGCTTAAACCTAGTGTACCACCAGTAGTAAACGCTGCCTTAATAGGAGTGTTAGTACCGTCAGTTAAACGAATATCACCACCTTGTGTATGTGTGATAACAATTTGATTATTAGCATTAATACTTGCTAAAACGTTAGTTAGATTCTGTGCGGCAGCGTTAAATGCGGCAACAAATGCTTGTGCATCATTTATGGCGTTGCCAGTTGCAGTAAATGTAACAGCATTGCTACTAACTAACGGTGCTGATGTTAATGTAGAACTACCAACTTGACTTGATGACAGTGCGGCAATTGTGTTAGAACCTGATGTAAATGTGCTGGCTGTAATAATATTGGAAGTAACTACAGTATTACCAGATGAAGTACGCTGATAAATCTTGTAGTTTGCCAGTGCTGGACTAGTTTCTGTGTCATTATACTTGATATAAACTTGCCCAACTGGAATATTAGCACCACCACCTGTTGCATCCAAGGCAGCCATTGCTGATTGATTGTTAGCATATAACTGTGTAATCGGTTGTTGGATCCAGCTAGCAGTCGTACCGTTATAATATTGAATATTAAAGTTAGCACCTAGGTTAACTGTAGTTGTTTTGATCCACAAGCTACCTGTTGGATAACCACTAGTACCTGTGTAAGTACCGTTGCTGTAGTTGCCATATTGTGGAACTTGATAATGTGGAGCTATAGTTAGTGTCGGAGCTTGGTATGTACCAGCTGTGATACCTAATGTTGTTAAATTCTGTGGGTTACCGCCACCTGATGCAATAACAACTGCTACACCTGTTGAATAGATGTTTAAGAAACCGTTTTGTACACTGGCTGTAACGCCAGCGATACTTGCTCCGTTAATTGCTGTTGCTAGTGTTGCTAGTGTTGTACCTGCATTAGTAACAGTAATTGTGTTAATTAACATAGTACCACCGCTAGTTAGCGTTGGGCTAGCCGCTGTTGAAGTAACTGTTGGCCATGATTTAACCCAAGCTGTTGTACCAACTTGAACCCATGCGCTGTTACTTGCCGCAACAGTTGTACCGCCTGTACCATCATTGGCTGTGTTGTATGTCTTAAACCATAGGATGTTTGTGTTTGTAGCGGCTGAACATGCTACAACTGCGTAGTCGCCTGGACTACCGTAACTGGCTAAAGGAGCATCATAAACATCAAGTCCGTCGTTACCTGTTGATGAACTCAAATACTGTGTAGTTGTAAGAACTGTTAAGTTATTAATTGACTGTTGTTCTTGGAATGTTTGTCCATTAGTTGTAGTAGCGGCACTACCATTCCACTGGAATACACCATAATTTGTTGCTGTAGTATTCCACCAGTATGTTCCAGCTGTTGGACTACCGATTGGAATTGTTGCTGAACCTGTTAGCTGTCCTAGATCAACATCTGCACGTACTACGTATGCTTGGCTTGAAACTCCTAAGAAACTGTAGGCAGCTTCTAATCCGTACTCATTAATTTCACCAGCATTAACTGGATTGTTTGAAGCATCAGTTTGGAAATATGGAACACCAAAGTTTGCACCCAAGTCTGCTTGACTTGTTAGCAAATATACATTGCCAGCATTTGCTGTAAGTGTTCCTGGAGCAATACCTGTTCCAGCTGAATTCATTTTGTTTGCTGCCGAAGCAACGATAATTAAAGGTACTGTACCCGGTGCGGCGGGTGTGTAATACGATTCGTTAACAACCGTTACGCTTACCCCTGCTGAACTTAATTGAGCCATTGTGTTATCTCCATGATGACATACTGTTAATGTATTTATGGCATTTGGACTTTTTGGCGCAGTTATACTGTCTGAAAAAGGGGCGAAAAAGGCTTAAATATTCAATGAGACCTTTATGTTTGTGTGGTTTAAGACCCGCCGCTATTAACTATCGTAAGAATGGGCGCATTTATTATCGAAGTAAATGCGAGCTATGTCTTGGAGGTAAAGGTATAGCCCGTTGGTATCGCTCAGGCTACCGAATGAAGAATTTATGCGACAAGTGCGGGTTTAAAAGTCCGCATCGAGAAGTGTTTGCTGTCTTCCATGTTGATGGCAACTTAGATCATTGTCATCCTAGCAATCTTAAAACTGTGTGCGCAAATTGTCAACGGGTTCTTCACAAAGAAGGTGTGAAATGGCGTCAAGGGGATCTTGTGCCGGATTTATAAGTGCTTGAACTTGCTTATACAGATCATCAATAGTACTGTTATTTTCTAGTACAAAATCAAATTTAGTGCCAACCCAAGCAGTCTCCGATGCATGGATTTTTCTAAGTTCCATACGTTTAGTAGCAAGAGCCCAATTCATGCACTTGTCTCCAGCATTAACATCAGCGGCATCTTTATACCATTCGGGCTCTGGACCACGTTTTACGCGAATAACAATGCCGCCTGCTTCTTTGATTGATTTAATTTCATTAGGGAAACGACAGTCACTAATAACGATGTCGTCCTTGCTAGTACGCAGTTTGTTTTCTAGTGATGCAATCCACATATCGTCGTGGAATCCATTGCGGCAAACTTCAGTACCCCAGTATTGTAAAATGTATCGTGGAGTAAGATCGGGCATGTTCAAACGTTCTGCCCACCATGGATCTACTTGTTCGCGCCATTCGCGGGCTTGTTTTGTGCGTCCTTCTAACATAGTTCTGTCCCAGCCAAATACTGCTGACACAGCATCTTTTAAACTGTTGGCAAAACTTTCTCGTCTAAACCCATGGAAATTTGTTAGATAATCAGCAATAGTATCTTTGCCAGAACCAATAAAACCGCACACACCAATAATCATAGAGCCCCCTAAGTTAGCTCTAGTATATAACAGTTTTGTTACAGGGTCAAGATATTTTTAGCCAAGAACAAAATAATAACCAGTTCCGCCGGAGACTAGTGTTTCCAATTCTTTGTCTAATTTTTCCAATTCAGCTGTTGCGGCTGACAGGAGTGCAGTACCATTAAGTGTTACTGCTTGGCTTGGTCCGCTGATTGAACCAAATTTGCTACGAGCTTCGCCCAGTATACTTTTTACTGTTGCTAATGAATAATCTCGTAACCATTGTTTAGCATATGGATCTTGTAATAAAACCCAGTCTGGACGATAGTTGTAGCTCTGCACAAGAATTTGTTCGCCTTGTGCAAATGGGCGTTGTAAAATATTTAAAATATGTGTAGTAGGCTTCCAAAGAAATTCTATGTAACTACCAAACATGCGTCCTACTAGCTTCTGATAACCAGCAAACGCATCATATGTTGCTAGTCCGCCCATCATTGATCCTGACATCAAATATGTATTCGTATATGCCAAGTTAAAGGGTTCAAACAAAGTACCACCAGCACCGATACCAGTACGAGACCCAATCGCACGACGGAATACTTGGCGAACTGCAATAACTTCGTCGGGTAGTCTGTATTCATTTTGATCCTGTATTAATTCTAAAAACAAATAGCTTTCTTCCACAGCGTTAGGACTACGCTGGCGATAGCGATTTAACGCACGATCTAGGGCAGTTTCGTAGTGTACATCATCTAGCTCAATATCAATCATGCCGTCGCCCAGCATTTTTCTACAATACTCAAATACTTTATTGCGCTCTTCTGTAGATGTGCTTTGCGTTGTTGACGGTAAAGAATCTGCCATATTTTTGTCCTCGTAGTATATTTAGCTAGCGATAAATATGTTTACTATGCCAAGATTAAGTCTATATAAACCAGAAAAAGGCAATGACTACAAGTTCATTGATCGCCAAGCCTCAGAAATGTTCACAGTGGGCGGCACCGACGTTTACTGGCACAAATATCTAGGAGCAAATACTGATGCCGCAGATGCTACTGCGGATAAGCCAAACTATCCTAGTAATAATTTAACAAATATACAAGATTTGCTATTCTTAGAAAATCGTGATCGAACTTATGATAAAGAAATTTATCGTGGGCGCGGCATTTATAATGTGCAAAATATAGATTTTAATATGAGTCAATTTGGGCTGTTTATCGAAAATGATACGCTTTATATGACTGTACATATTAATGATATTGTAAGACTAATTGGGCGTAAACCTATCACAGGTGATGTTATAGAATTTCCTCACTTACGTGATGACTTTGCAATTAATTCTTATCACATGTCATTGCCTAGATACTATCAAGTGACTGATGTAGGGCGTGCCAGTGAAGGATTTTCAGTAACTTGGTTTCCACATCTGTATAGAATTAAACTCAAACGTATTATGAATCAACAGCAGTTTGCTGGTATTTTCAATCAACCTGCAACTGACATTAATGGAGATCCCGAGGTAGGTGCTAATACTACACTAGCAGATTTATTAAGCACATACAACAATGTATTAGGTGTTAACAATCAAGTTATTGCCCAAGCAGAAGCAGATGCGCCGATGAGCGGATATGAAACTCGTCAATTTTATACGTTAGCTGTTGACAGCAATGGCAAACCAGTGGTGCAAACTACAGACGAATCAGATTTAGACGCTAGTCAAATTGCTATATTAGCTAACGAAGATGCCGGAGTACCTAGTCGTACTGGATATACTGGTTACTTGATCGGTGATGGTTTTCCTGTCAATGGGTATGCCTTTGGTCACGGTATACAATTTCCCGAATATCCCGGAGACAATGATTTCTTTTTGCGTACAGATTTTTTACCTAACAGACTATTTCGATTTGATACTGCGGGACAGTATTGGGTCAAAGTTGAAGATGCAGTACGTATGACTATGACACAAACTGACACAAGATCTACTTTAAAAACTGGATTTATTAACAACAACAATTACACATATAATAGTCAAGTGGCAACCGATGTTGTTGTATTAGCATCTGGTGCTACAACAATATATACAAGAATATTATTTGCAACCGGACATACAGTTCCATATGCGGTAGTAAGCCAAGGTATTACCATGTTAGGTTATGCACTAAGCGATTATCCAACAACGTTGTACAGTACCTATACCTATACAAATCCAGCAGGCGTACAAAGTCAGTGCTTGCAAATTACATTGCCTGTGATTAATGGAACACAGCAAACCATACCTAATGCAGGACAATGGACTGTAACACTATATAATACACGAGAAGCAGAACGATCAAGTTTATCTACTGCACTTAAACCTAAGGCGGATTTCTAATGCAATGGTTTTATGACGGACAAATAAGAAGATATCTTACACAAACAATTCGTATTTTTAGTAATTTTGTGGTAAAGTACGGTGACGGATCCTTGCATCAGATTCCTGTATTATACGGTGATGCTGATCGTCAAGTTTCTAGTATTTTAAATCGTAATTCAGAAAACAGTATTAGTAATGTTCCTCGTATTTCTGTTTATATTACTGGACTTGAATTAGATCGTAATAGATTAGCTGATCAAACTTACGTAGGTAAACTTAATTTTAGAGAACGTGATATTAATGGATCCGGTGCATACACTTCGGCACAGGGTCGTAATTATACAGTAGAACGCTTGATGCCTACTCCGTATACACTAAAAATGAAATGTGATATTTGGGCATCAAGCACAGATCAAAAATTGCAAATTCTTGAGCAGATACTAGTGTTGTTTAATCCTAGTCTAGAATTACAAACTACTGACAACTATATTGACTGGACCAGTTTAAGTGTATTAAACTTAACTGATGTCAGTTGGTCAAGCCGACAAGTTCCGCAGGGCACTGACACAGCTATTGATGTTGCTAGTCTTACATTAGATTCGCCAATATGGATCAGTCCTCCAGTTAAGGTTAAACATCTTGGTGTTATTACTAAAGTTATTACCAGCGTTTATGGATCAGAGGGAACATATCCAGCTGGCTACATTGATGGTTTAGGCATTGATCCTGCACTACAAAGTGACGCTGGCAGTCCTAATTTTAGTGATCTATTGCTTACAGAAGCTACTACAATTACTGGATATACAATACAAGTCTATAACGGACAAGCTAGACTATATCTAGCATCAGATGGTGTTGTGCCGATAGAGCCAACTCTGAGTATTCCAACTAGTACAGGGACTCCGCTAGATTGGAGTCAACTATTTGCACAATATCCGGGGCAATATATAGCAGGGTCTAGTCAAGTTTATCTGCAACAACCTAGCGGTAATTATGTAATAGGTACTATTGCTGTTAATAGTTTAGATCCTACACTATTACAAATTAATTATAATCCAGACACATACCCTAGCAACACAGGTATTGACAGCAACGGATTTTTAAGTACAGATACTCAACATTATAGTGCCTCAATTAGCTATCGTCCTAATAGCCCAGGCACATTTGATGCTATCATTAATCCACAGACCTACACACCTACCAATCCTACAGCAGGCACACGCTACCTTATAATAGAAGATGTAGGTAGTAGTACCAACGCTAACCCTTCAACTGTATGGGGAAGTTTAGTGGCTCACGCTAACGACATTATAGAATATAGCGGTACTGCATGGCATGTTATCTTTAATAGTAATCAAGAACACGATACTATGATATGGCAGACGAATATATACACTGGAGTTCAATACAAATGGAACGGAGTTTCATGGGTAAAGAGCTTTGAAGGTGAATATACGTCTGACTTATGGAAAATAATACTGTAAAAGAACCTATAGTTTGTAGCGGAGCATTATTCTACGCTAAATCTACACGACGTTTCCTACTATTACAGAAAGCACACGGCAAACACGAAGGTACCTGGGGGCTTGTAGGTGGGACCAATATCCAAGGCGAGACTCCTTGGCAGGGTTTACAACGTGAAATTACTGAAGAAATTGGTAGTCACCCAAAAATAATTAAGACAATTCCCCTTGAGACGTTTGTATCAAACGATCGTGTGTTTAATTTTCATACTTATCTGTGCGTAATAGAATCTGAATTTGTACCCGTGTTAAGTGACGAACACAATGGCTGGGCGTGGGCAGTCATTGACAGAGCTCCAAAACCTCTGCACCAGGGACTTAGAAATAGTTTTTCAAGTAAAACTATTCGTACAAAATTACAGACTGTATTTGACCTAGTTGATTTAATTTAAAGGAGAAAAAAATGCCAGTGTTAAGACCAGTTCATGATAGGTTACTTGTTAAAAGAATAGAACCAGAAAAAACTACAGCAGGCGGAATAGTAATTCCAGTTGCATCGCAGGATGAAAAAACATCAAAGGGTGTGATTGTTGCGGCAGGGCCTGGAAAATATTCTGAAAAAACAGGAATATTAATCCCAATGTCTGTTAAAGTAGGTGACGAAATAATGTTTCATCCTGCTGCCGGATCAAAAATTACCGTAGGCGGTGAAGCATATTGGTGTATGCCTGAGAGTGATGCATGGTGTGTAATTGATCCAGATGAGCCCGTTGGCCCTGTTGAATTTAAATTTGATTAATTTTTAAATGACTAATAAAGATCTATTAGATGCTAATAACTATTTTGTAGTGAAAGATTTTATCCATCCTGATGCATTAACTGTTATTTCAAAAGAATTTAAAAAACATTGTATTAATACTTTTGCAAAACCTGATGATCAAGTTCCGGGATCACCGGCAGTGTATGGACATCCGCTAGTAGATAAAATCCTAATTTCAAAAATATTTTATATGAATGATCTAATAGGTGAAAGATTATATCCAACCTATTGTTACGGACGGTGGTATAAAAAAGGTGCAGAATTGCCTGCACATTTAGATGCAGAAGCATGTGAAATAAGTGTTACACTTAATATTAGTGGAGATGCCTGGCCAATTTTTATTAAGAAGCCAGATGGTACACCTGCTAGTATTACTCTATCACCCGGCGAAGCTATGATTTACAAGGGAATGACTGCCGAGCACTGGAGAGAAAAATTTGAAGGGACTGAGTGCATACAAGTATTTTTACACTATGTTAAAATCTTTGGTGCTAATTATTTTCAAGCATTTGATTTGAGACGTAACCCGGCAGGTCCTATATGATACAATATCATTTTCCTACAGCAATTCTAACAGAATTTCATCCTATTACAGCCAAAGCTATGCTACCTGTAGCAAGGAAGTATCTAGATGATTCAAAGATAGCTAGCACCAAATGGGGATATACTACAACCTATGGATTTGAAAATCCAGGAGGTATCGCTTATATGCCGGATGTAGAACCTTTTAGAATTCTTATAGAAAAAACAGGAAGAAAATATCTTCATGATTTAGGATATGATAGTAAAGGTATAGAATTTTTTTCATTTGTATTTGTAAGCGAGATGTTTGAAGGTGCCTCTCATGATGAACATACTCATCCCGAATCTATATTATCGGGTTTATTATACTTACAAGTACCGCCGGGATCTTCTTCATTAATATTAACTGATCCTAGACCATTTAGAGATTTTGTACACATACCAAAATTAGATAACAAACCAACTAGTACTAATGTTTCGGAATTGACAATAGAACCTAAAAATGGTTTGCTATTAATGTGGGAATCATGGTTGCCGCACCTTGTACCTAAAACTAAAAATAAAGATAATGGCCGCATTACTATGGTTTTTAATATTTGTAGGAAATCAGCATGAGTAATTTTTTTAAATTTGATAAAGATAACCATCCCTTAGCTGGAACTATAGTATGTAAAAATGATTTCTTTAATAATCCTCAAAAAATTATTGAACTTTCTAAAAAACAAACATACAATGGGTCCGAAAGATGGCCGGGAAAAAGAACTGATAATTTATTAGAATCTGTAGATCCTGAAAGCAGAGATTTTGCTGTATTTTTTGCTAAAAAATTAGGCACTGAAGTATTTCCAGGCATTAGTAGATTTAACACTCATATTAGCTTTCACATAAATGATGTATACGACGACGAAGCTTCAAATGAAGGGTGGATACATAATGATGATGTTACTCTCGCTGGATTAGTTTATCTTACCCCCAACGAAGCCAATTTTAATAACGGAACCTCAATTTTTTTAAAAAAAGGTGAGCAAGATTTTAGAAATACTGATTATCGATCTAGAAAAGATTTTAATCTTACTAAGATCGCTACTGAGCAATATAAAAAAGATTTAGCTATGAATCATAGAAATTTTGAAGAGACTGTGCGATTTGGAAATTTGTTTAATAGATTAATTGCATATGATTCAAATTTGTGGCATAGGCCCAATAACTATAAAACTAATACAACTTTTCCTAGAACGACTTTATTATTCTTTATTGATTTTTATGAATATGAATTTCCTAGCCTGTCAGTTGCTAGCAAGTGGGTAGATTAATATGTCTGAAATTGTAAACATTCCATTATTTCCAGTGCCGTTATTTAAACTGAAAGTAACTAATCACGAAAAGATTAAAAAATATTTAATGGATACCATTCATCCACATTTCTTAAAGAATGAAATAAACGACAAATATGCCAATGTATATACTGATTATATTCCAGGAGCAGTAAAAGCTCCTTGGAAAATGCTGAATAAATTTTATGAAGAAGATATAGAAGAATTTTTAAAAGCCACAGGAATAGATTTTAGCAAAGGATGGAGTTATAAATTTACCTGCTGGTATGGTATGATGACTGAAACTAAAAATTCTTTAGTACACGATCACACAGGAGGTCCAAGCACTATACAATGGTCAGGAGTCCATTATGTAGTACTAGATACAGATAAAGACAGCGGCGGAACTATATTTAATAATCCAAATGCTCGCATGATGAAGGGTGTTATTCCTACAAAAAATACTAGCAAAATTCCAGACCTTTATCGACCAAATGATCAGCAATGCATAGTTGAAGAAGGAGATTTAGTAATGTTTCCATCTTGGTTAGACCATCGCACTCCTGATCATTCAGGCTCGTTACGAGTTATAGTTGCTATGAATATTATGTTAAAATATACTGGTGAGATTGAGGGATATTAACCTATGATAGTAGTAGATCGTATACCTATTTTTAGTACAGATATTTTTAAAATTAAATTATCTAACCACAATAAAATTAAAAAATACCTAATGGATAATGTATACCCTGGGTTTTTAAAAGACGGGCCTAATGATCCCGTACAAAATGTATATACAGATTCATCGGTATTTAAACAATCATCAATAAAAGTTCCGTGGAAAATGTTATCTAAGTTTTATGAAGATGATGTTTGGGAAGTCTTAAAAACTATAGGAGTAACAAAAGATGATTGGAGTCTTGATTTAGGGTGTTGGTACGGATTTACAACGGAAAGTCTTTCAGAATTTGTACATGATCATTCAGGCGGTCCTAATAATTATCAATTTGGTGCTGTACATTATGTAACGCTTGATACCGAATCATCTGGTACTGTGTTTGTAGATCCGTGTTCTAAACAAATAAAATCAGCTTTACCAACTAATAGCCCTTCTCTTTGCCCTGACTATTTTGCTCCAACTAAAAGAGCTCCGGCAGTACAGGAAGGTGATTTTATCATGTTTCCTGCATGGCTTGATCATCATGTTCCTAAACATACTAACGGAACACTACGGGTAGTCGTAGTTATGAATATTATGATTCGAACTATTTAATAATCACTATTAAAATCTAAAAACTGTAGAAATTATAAGTATAAACATGTCAGCTGTCAATCTTCCAAATGTTGGTTTTTTAATTGAGGATTTGAATCCTTTTGTATTTCAGCGAATAAAAAAAGAGGTACTTGTACATAAACAAGACTTTGAAGCAACAGAATCATTAGAAACGTCAAAGGATCTTTTACGAGCGTTCCATAAAAGAAAATTAGGCTATACAAAAGATTATCAACTTTCTCCAGAGACAGAAGCAGTGTTTATGAAGGAAGTTTTTAAATTTGTTGATTTATTTGATCAGAAGTTTGCCTACGCTGGCAAAATGTTTAATTATACAGTTAATGTAGAAAATGTAGAAACTACGTTAGAGCTAGAAAGAATTTGGTTAAATTTTCAACGGCCTGGAGAGTTTTTACCTTTACATAATCATTCGGGATTATACAGTTTTGTACTTTGGGTTAATATACCATTTGATAATAAAAATGAAAAAGATAACGAACCAAATCCTACATTAATTAAAAATAGAACTAGTAATTTTGAATTTGTATATATTGATGCTTTAGGAAAATTAAGCAATCACGCTCTATATGTGGATAAAAAATGGGAAGGTAGAATGGCTATTTTTCCAGCAGATTTATATCATCAAGTGTATCCATATTATTCTACAGATGATACTAGAATTTCCCTAGCTGGTAATTTAAGGTTAAAAATTGTATCATGAACTTTGAAAAATATGAGTTTATGGGATTTATTGGGGTATTTGAAAATTACTTTAAGAATTCTTATTTTCAAGAAGTAATTAATTACTACGACTCAATATCAAAAATGCCGTTGCATTCTCAGGATAACACTCCTAAACATTGGAAAGATGACGAGCAATTATATTTGTTAGATCCTAGAGTTATTGTTACATTAAATCCAGAATATGTAAATCATTTTTTAGAAATACTTTGGGGTAAAATATTTCCCCTGTATGCAGAAAAGTTTAGTATACTACAGGAAAAATCTTATAAAGTAGAACAGATCAAAATGAAAAGAATAGAGCCGGGTGGAGGATTTCATCAATGGCACTATGAAGCATTAGGACATGATTCTAGAAGACGGCTAGTAGTTCAGTTATATATGAACGATATTTCTGATGCAGGCGAAACTGAATTTCTATACCAGAACACTAGAATTATACCAAAAAAGAACAAATTATTAATATGGCCAGCTGACTGGACTCATACACATCGGGGTAACCCACCTATCGGGAATACTAACAAATATATTTTAACCACATGGCTGGTAGAAGCAGATGAAGATAAAATTTAACATAGATGATGAACTAGCTTTAAAGCATTGGCCGCCCGTGCCTGCCAAGGATTATCTGCCAGATTGGTATTCTAACATGCCAAAGGCTCAAGAAACTTATAGTTACGACGAGGCTGCTATAAAAAGTATTAGAGCATGTGTACCTGTAGAAGATTTTTTAACTGCTGGATATATTCTCAAAGCAACTTTTGAACATAGGGTTTCGGAAGCCGTAGTTGATTTTAAACCCCAGATGAGTATACAAACTGCTAGAAAAACTGAAGATGATCCTCGATTCGAAGAAAGAAAAAAGAAAGCAGGACCCGCAGAATCATATGGATTACATCCAGACGGGCCATTGGGAATCTACAGCGAAGCTATGTGCCCCATGCGTTCTCAAGGTAAAAAAACTCAGGGAAATTATTTTAGATTTGAATCTCCTTGGTCGGTACGCACTCCTCCAGGATATAGTTGCTTAGTTATGCAACCTTATTACTTATTTGATCAAAATGTCAATATTATGCCTGCTATAATTGATACAGATAAATTTGACAAACGAATTCCTGTTGTAGGGTTTCTTACAGGTAAATCAAAAGAAGTAAGATTTTTCGCAGGAGATCCTTTACTGCAAATTATTCCTTTTAAACGAGACGAATGGGAATCTGAATTTACCACTGGGCCAATACTTAATAAATCTAAATTCTTTTTATTCAATGCTTACAAACGTATTTTTCATTCACCTAAGAGATTTAAATGACCAATTTAATAACATTTGCAACTAGTGATCGTGAAACATTAGAAATGTTTCCTGTATTACCTGCATCAAAACTAATTCCTGAATGGTTTAAAGACATGCCTGTAGAGGTAGATGCATATATGGACGTAGTAGTACCCCATACTCCGACTATAAAAAGATGTATGCCAGTATTAGATTACTTGACTACTGGTTATATTATTCGTGCTTCACATGAAATACAAATTAAAAAAGAAGTAGACGAACATTTTTTTAATTCTTTTAGATTTCGTAGTCGAGAAAATCACAAAGTTGTAGCAAAACATCCTCACCAGCAAGCCCAATTTTCAGAAGATGGCGAAAAAAGTCACTATCTTAAAATTCATCAACCTTGGTATATTAAGACACCACCGGGATATAGTGTCATGATATTTGATCCATTTTATCATTTTAGAAAAGAATTTAAAATTTTTCCAGGAGTTGTTGACACTGACAAGCACGACGAAGTAATAGGGCTCGTGGCATTAGTTAAAGAAAAAGAGTTTATTATTAAACCGGGTGATCCGCTAGTAGTAGTATTTCCTTTTAAACGAAATGATTGGACTATGAACACAGAATTTCGAGATAATGAGTATGAAAAGTCTAGTTTTAAATATAGACTTAGTACATACTGGGCCGGATTATATGCCAATTTAATGCATTCTAAAAAAACTTATAGATAATATGTTTACATTTTTTAACAAAAAATCTAAAATTGTATTAGATTGTTTTACATTTGTACCGGAGATAGCAACTCTATTTCCAATAATACATGCAGAAGACCGTATTCCTCCGTTTTGGAAAAATTTGCCAACTGTTGTAAAACATTCCGGCATCAGTAGAGGCACTATGAGAACTTGCCCAGGGGTTAGTTCATTATTTAGAACTGGATTCATTTTACAAAACTGGTCAGATTGTTGGATTAGCACCGAGAATGATAAGTTAACATGGTTTCCCGAAAATGCAGGCGAACAGCATAACCCTAAACAATGGGGAGAATATCTTAAAAATTATCATCACTTAAAACTAGTTAGCCCGTGGAGGATACAAGAAAAAAGTGGTGTTAATTTTCTTTATACAAACTGTTTTTGGCACGACGACAATTTCAAACCTTTTGTAGTTAACGGGATGGTTGAATACAAATATCAATCAACTACTAGCGTAAACATGCTAATTCCAAAAACAATGTTTCCAAAAGATTTAACTATTCCGGCCGGTCAAGAATTAGCTCATATAGTCCCAATGTCTGAAAAGGACATTGAGATTAAAATGCATACTATATCTAGAACAGAATATGAAAATCTAGGATCGTACACATTCTCGTTTAATGGACAATACTTTAAACGCAAAAAGTTATTAAAAGAGCAGGGTCTATGAAAATACATTCATTGTTCCCAATTCCACTTTACGAACATCAAGGAACACAACAAGAAATATTTCTAATCCAGGACGAGATTAAAAAAAAATTATTAGAAATAGAACAAAAAGATACGTTTGAAAATCCCCCAGGGTGGGGCGATGGTGTCCAAACTAATATCAAAGCCAGACACAACTCTATAGATGACTTTGAATTAGTGCATCTAAAAAGATATATCGAGTTACATGTTAAAAAATATATAGATGCTACACAATCATGGCATCCAGTTCCGATAGCCCTAAGGCACAGTTGGATTAATAAAACGGGAAAAGATCAAGGACAAGATTGGCATCAGCATCAAGATTCATTTATTTCAGGTACATATTATTACCAAACCTCAGGAACTGACGGGGTATTTAGTATAATGAATCCTGTACCATACATGCAACAAGAGCTATTTCCGTTCGGTAATTTATCATATAAGAGCCACGATATTGTGCCAGCAGTTGGTAAGTTACTATTATTTCCCGGTTGGTTGATGCATTCTGTGGAAAAAAATAAAACTGAAAATATTCGTATCTCAATATCTTTTAATTTCCATAGAAATCATTGGAGCGGCATCGCTCAAGATTCTACCTATATCTAAAACTCGACCACTAAATATTGAACCAAAGAGGATCACACATGAAAAAACCCATTAAACGAATTATTATAGCAGGGGGCGGAAGCTCAGGTTGGATGTCTGCTGCCATGTTGTCTAAACAATTTCCTGACATGGAGATAGCATTAATTGAAAGTCCGGACATTCCTATCATCGGCGTAGGCGAATCTACTTTGGGGACAATTAATCAATATCTAGGATTGCTTGGGATCAAAGATGAGGATTGGATGGAATACTGTAATGCTACCTATAAATTAGCAATTAAATTTACAGATTTTTACGAAAAAGGTAAAGCATTTTACTATCCGTTTGGTCTAAAGGATCTTCAAAATACACAACAGGGTGCTACAGATTGGTATGTAAAAAAGACACTATATCCCGAAACCGACAATAATGACTTTTATGAAAGTCTTTATAGTTCAATGCCTATGATTTATCAGAGTAAAATATTTGATAATAAAGAAGGGCAATTACCGGGATTCAGCTGGAGAAATGATAGTGCTTATCATATGGATGCTACATTATTTGGCGAATTCTTAAAAGAAAAAATTTGTATTCCAAATGGAGTTGTGCATATTAGTGCAACTATCGAAGGAGTATTGCAAGAAGAAGACGGTTACGTTGCAGGTCTTAAACTCAGTAACGGTGATATAGTCGATGCTGATTTATATATTGACTGCACTGGATTTAAAAGTATATTGTTAGAACAAACTATGGGAGTAGAATTTGAATCATATTCTCCGCATCTCCCTAACAACTATGCTTGGGTAACACATATTCCTTATATACACAAAGAAAGAGAAATGGAAAATGTTACAAACTGTACTGCTATAGAAAACGGCTGGGTTTGGAATATTCCGCTTTATGATAGAATTGGTAGCGGATATGTATTTTGCGACAAATTTATTTCTAAAGAAGAAGCTCTAGAAGAATACAAAAGATATTTAAACAGTGATAAAATGGTTGTACATAATCCTGCTAGAAGTCAATTCTTAGAATTTAGGTTGATTGAAATTAAAAATGGTGTACATGATAAAGCATGGGAGAAAAATGTTGTAGGTGTAGGTCTCAGCTATGCATTTGTTGAGCCGTTAGAAAGTACAGGATTGCTAAGTGTTCAAGAAATGCTGTTAAAATTATGTGAAACTTTGCATAATAAGCAAATAAACAAGATACATATTGATCATTTCAACTATATTACACACTATGTAATGGACAGTTTTAGAAATTTTGTAACTTATCATTATGTATTTTCTTCAAGACGTGATACCCCATATTGGCAATATATCACTAGTCAAATTGAGATGGATCCATTGATGTTTGATCGTAAACTTAATGCAATACCTACAGCGGCTACCGATTTAGCTGTTAAATTATTGCAAACTCATCACATGCCCGGTGATCCAAGTATGGGTGGTATGCCTGATATACTAGTAGGAATGAATGTTTTACCTACATCTAAAACACAATTAGATATTGTTCGTATGATCATGGATGCAAGACAAGGACAAAGTGTAGAATTTTATACTAGTCAAACACAGGATTATTGGGATCAAAAGAAAGAGTATATCGAATCTTTAGTTGAAACAGCTCCGTCTCATTATCAATATCTAAAAGATAACATTTATCACGGAAGAGATTAATGACTATGGAGTTTAAAAATGCTGATCGTAAAAAGACAGCACATAATTTGTATTGCGCTCCTATGCTTACTAAGGAGGAGTGCAATGAAATTATAAAAAACTCCAATAAATGGCTAGAAGGAACTGTTTTAAAATTTGGACAATTTATTAAAGTTAAAGAATATAGAAGTGTTCAGATTTGTAGAACTTCCGTCACAGAAGAGCTAGTAGATAAAATTTTTGTAACTGTTTTTAAAGTAAACACTGCAACATTTAGATTTCATTTAGACGGATATGACGAAAGAGATGTCCCAAATGTTTTAAAATATTCGGCAGATCGTGGGGATCATTATGTATGGCATACTGATTTAATTCCAGGTGATGCTGTTAGAAAATTATCGTTTACTATACAGTTGTCAGACCCATCCGAATATGACGGTGGTGATCTGGAATTTAGCCCTGGCACTACAGATCCAAATATAAGAAAACAAGGTATGATGACTATATTTCCGTCATATGCTACTCATCGAGTTACTCCGGTTACTCGAGGAACAAGATATGCAATAGTAGGGTGGATTTATGGTCCCGAATTCAGGTAAAAAATTTAGATTAGGTGTTATTGGAGCAGGTACTGCTGGAATAGTTAGTATCTCTCATATAATTCCTTGGCTTTCTAATAGCTGGGACGTAGTATCTATATACGATCCTAGCACTCCTATACTAGGCATAGGAGAAAGTACAAACCCTAATTTTTTATCAACTTTAGAATTTGGAACTGGCTTTAGAGAAACTGAAGACATTGAAAAATTAGAAGGCACACTTAAATTTGGAACAAAATATATAGGGTGGCGATCAGAAGATTGGATTAATCCTTTATTCGGTGCTGGACACGCATTACATTTTAATAATTTTAAATTAAAAGAGTTTGCATTTGAAAGATTTAAACAAAAATGGCCTGACAAATTTAAAGTTATTGAGGGTGCAGTTACATCTGTTACTAATGAATTTCAGTGTGTGCATGTTATAGTTAATAATACTATTGAAAAATTTGATTACATTATAGACTGTAGAGGATTTCCTGAAGATTATTCAGATTATGAAATTAGTAATTGTTCTCCTTTAAATCGATGTTTTGTCTATAGTACGCCATCGCACGTAACAGACCAGTTTCCATGTACCGAACATATTGCTACAAAACATGGTTGGACTTTTGGAATACCATTGTCGACTAGGCACACCTATGGATATTTGTTTAACGATACGATTAGCACTGAAGATCAAGTTATAAAGGACATGTCTGAAATGTTTTCAACAGATTTAAAAAAAGATAATCTAGTTGACTATAAGTTTAAATCATACTACAGTAAAAAAATCTTAAACAAACGTATATTAAAAAATGGAAATAGAGCATTATTTTTTGAACCGTTGAGTGCAAGTAGTATTTTTTGTTATGTTGAAATTGCTGAGCTTTTTTTACATCATTTAAATAAAAATGAAAAATACAATGAATTTTTTGTAAATACTGAATTTATTAAATTAGCCAAATCATTAGAAGACATGCTGTCATTTTTATATCACGGGGGCACTAATTACGATACAGAATTCTGGAGATTTGCTAAAGCAAGGGCAGTTGATCGATTAAATAACAGTAACGCATTTTCAGAAATCATTGTTGAATATAAAAAAATGTTTAAAAATGGAACACCGTTAACTGGAAAAAGTTGGTTTTTCTTACCTCACAATTTAAGAATTATCGACGAACAAATGAATTATAACTATTTTAAAGAACTATGAGAAAACCTATTGAAAAAATCGTAATAGTCGGTGGTGGTAGTGCTGGCTGGATGACAGCGGCATTGCTAACTAAGAAATTTCCAAATTTTAAATTTACATTAGTTGAAAGCCCCGATGTTCCAACTGTCGGTGTGGGCGAATCTACACTAGGTACATTAAATTTATTTTTACATTTATTAGACTTAGACGATAAAGAATGGATGGAATACTGTAACTGTACTTACAAGCTAAGTATAAAATTTACAGATTTTTATAAAGTAGGTGAAACATTTTACTATCCTTTTGGGCAAAAAGATAGAAAAACTACACTAGCCGGATTAACTGATTGGTATCACAAAAAATTATTGTACCCCGAGACTCCTTGGAATGATTTTTATGAGTGTGTATATAGCACAATGCCGTTAATCTATAACAACAAAATGTGCGACAACATAACAACTCCTAAACTAGAAGGCTATAGTTTTAAAAATGATTCAGCATATCATATGGATGCCGCCTTATTGGCGCAATTTTTAAAAGAAAAGTATGCCATTCCTAGCGGGATGGAATATATACAACAACATGTAACTGACATTATTAAAGATGCAGACGGTTATTTAGATCACTTAGTATTAAAAAATGGTGAAACAGTAACTGGTGATTTGTTTATTGATTGTACAGGTTTTAAAAGTTTGTTGTTAGAACAAACTATGGGGGTGCCTTTTGAAAGTTTTAAAAAATGGCTTCCTAATGACCATGCTTGGACATGCCATGTTCCGTATCACGATAAAGAACTCGAAATGGAAAATGTTACAAATTGCACAGCTTATAACAATGGTTGGGTATGGAACATTCCATTATATCATCGTATTGGCAGCGGGTATGTTTTTAGTAGTGATTTTATTAGTATAGAAGATGCACTAGAAGAATATAAACAATATCTTAACAGTGATAAGATGACTTATCATGATTCGCACCGAGCTGATAATTTAGAATTTAGATTAGTCAAGATTAAAAACGGAACTCATAACAAGTGTTGGGAAAAGAATGTTGTAGGAGTAGGTTTAAGTTATGCGTTTATTGAACCTCTGGAAAGTACAGGCCTATTCAGTGTAACAGAAATATTAGAACTATTGTATCAGATTCTAGACAACGAACAAATAACAAAAATGCACGAAGATTGGTTTAATCGCGAAGCTAATTTACTCATGCAGTCTTTTAAATGTTTTGTTACATACCATTATGTGTTAAGTTCTCGAAAAGATACACCTTATTGGAAACATGTTACTGAAAACATAGAAATGGATAAAAGACTAATTGATAAACAGTTGGCAGAACTACATACTATGACAGCTGAACTAGGTAATAAATTGTTTAATGAACATGAACTTGGTGCAAATATGGGAGGTCTTCCTGATATATTTGTAGGAAATCATTTACTACCAGTTAACAGAATGTCATTAGAAAAAATTAAATATGACGGACTATATACAATACCCGGGCAAAGTATGATTCCAGAAATTCTTAAAAAAGAAACACTTCAATACTGGGCTCAGAAAAAGATTAAAAATGAACTTGTGGCAGCTAAGTGTCCAAGTCATTATCAATATTTAAGACAAACATATCATAACGGTAAGGAATAAAAAAAGCACCCTAGGGTGCTTTTTTATTATGGAGTATCTGTTCCTAAACTAGGATCAGCATGATGGTAATAAGTATGGAAGGGAACATGCTCTGGTATCCATGTTGGATCTTGAGTAGATCTTAGTACCATTTCAGCTGTCACTTTACTAGTAAGTTCCATATGTTCTTTTACTGTTTTTAATTCTACTAATTCTAGTAGCTCTAAAGGATCTAAAGGGATTGGTTTAGTCCATGTAGGGTCTGCAAGTAATTCTTTAGTTATATAATCTGCTTTCTCTTTAATTGCAATTTGAGCACGTTCGACTACCCAATCGTGTATGTGCTGATGTGGGTTTTCATATTCCCATTCTAAAACTTTAATTTCATCGTCTGACAATTCAAATGTAAATGTTTCACATTCTTGATCAGGCAAATCTCGATCAATTGGAGTCCAGTTAGGATCTTTTGGTGGTAAATTACCTGCCATAATAATTGAAGCTTTATCTTTAGGCATGTGGGTAGCACCACCATCTTTTAATTGCTGGACTATTGTTGGTACTAAGTTATCTTCAACTAGTCGCACACGCCACTCAACTAGATTTCTAATCCAATCGTCGGGGTTCAATGCGGTATGATGAAGTAGTTCTGCTTCTTTTAGTGTTAATCTAATGGTAAATTGTGTCATTTTTTATCTCTCTGATGTATTTATGCTATTAGATAGCCGTTAAAGAATGTATGTGATGAGTGGAATCGATTGTTGTTGCTAGTCCAGTTAGGAATAATACTAGCATAGTCGCCGGCTGAAAGATACAAATCACACTCCCAGCTAACACCGTGCGGATAAGGACTTCCATTACCGTGCGACCAAATACCATGCGGACAACGTCCGCTCCATGGTGATACAGCACCGTTTTTACCTAATGTCATATGCATATGACCGGTAGTACTGGTCCAACTAGTATCATTATGCTGATATGATAACCATTGGAAGTTATAATGCCCTGCTACCGGAGCTGTATATCGACCGTTGCTATAATTAAATCCAGATCCGTTGCGCTGATATCCTGTCCAGCCAAATCCGGTATTAAGTTCTTGCCAGCCTGTTCCGCTACCTAGTTGATTATTATACAACCAACCGTTTGTTCCATGGCTTTGAAACATAGGACTACCGTTAGTCGGAAATCCTGCTTGTGAACCCATTAAAAATCTTCCGCCTGAATCAAAACGAGCACGTTCACTTCCACCTGTAGCAATACGTACAGTATTATCATTATTAAAATAAATTCCCGTATTAGTGTTTCCAGATAATGCTACAGCAGGAGTTGCCGCACTAGCTTGAGTAGTTAGCAATGTTCCTGTCATGCTACTACCGCTTTTGTTTAGCGGTGTATATCCTAAATTAGTTGTTGCGGCACCACTAGCTAATGCGCCTGCCGCAATACCAGCACTACTACTAATATCTGAGTTAGTAATTGTTCTGTATGTAACAGTATTTGCGCCACCATTACTAAGGTCTAGTGTACTGGCAAGTTGGGAGGTGCCTACGGCATTGGTAGCTAATGTAGTGGCATTGACTGCACCTGGCGCAAGATTGCCGTTAGTAATAGAACCGGATCCAAAATCTGTACTATTTAACGTATTTGCTACAAACGAATCAGTAGCAATTTTTTTAAAACTTGAGTAGGTTGCCATTTATTCTATTATCCTATTAAATATCCGCACCATAATGAATGGTCACCGTGAATTCTTCCTGTGTTTCCGTTACCAAAATATGGTTGCGGAATAGTATAGTCACCCGAGTTTAGATAAATTTCTAAGCTGGCAAACAACCCTGGAACATAGTTTGCACTAACTGTATGTCCGTACAATGTATGGGGAATACGCCCAGTAGTTCTGTCTGTAGCTTGTGTTCCATTATATCCAATATTCCAGTGACAATAACCTTGACTGTTATTAGTGTCGTTATGCATAAATCCTTGAGAAAACAGACTGTACCAACCTGCTACAGGAGCAGTAAATCTACCGTTACCCCCAACATTGCTTCCGCCTTTCTGTACAACTTGCCAGGTCCAGGGTGTAAGCTCTCGCCATGCACCGGGTCCTCCCCAAGATGGAGAATATGTCCAACCTCCTTGTCCGCAAGCGTGAAACGCTGGTATATTTGGTTGTATGTGACTTATTGTAGAAGAACTATTTACAAAGTTACTAGCCAATGCTCCAGCAGTTGTAATACTAACTTGGCTTGATCCGGGAAAATAAACTCCTGTATTACTATTATTGCTAGCGGCTAATGAGGGAGAACTTGCTGAGCCTGCTGGCAAAATTAAATTACCTGTTAATGAGTCGCCTGCTTTGTTTACAGTTGTATATCCAACATTTGTTGTAATTGCTCCGCTGGCCAATTGTGATCCGCTGATCGATGTCGCGGCAAAATCCGCGTTAACAAACGGGCGATAGGTCATTGTTTTACCACTAAAATCTAAAGTTGTTGCTAGTTGATTTGTACCAATACTTGCTGTAGCTATATCCGAGGTTCTAACACTCGCTGAGGCAAATGCTGTACTGGGTACACCGCCCGGAGCAATATCCGCACTAGTAATTGCCGCGCTAAGAATAGCTTGATTGTCAATTTTCTTAAAACTTGAATATGTTGCCATGATTATCCTATTAAGTGTCCGCTAAACAAATGATGCCCTGAGTGCATCCTACTAGAGTTTCCATGATAAACACAACCTAAACTACAATAATCTCCAGCTGCCATATCAATAACAGCAGTATGAGGATATCCGTCGTCATAACTGTTTGTATTCATGTGCATGGATATGATGTAAGGACTTCGTCCGCCTGATGTCCAGCCTCTACTGTTGTTTTTTCTAAAGAAGAAATGCATGTAGTTAGGTGGAGTATTAGCATCGTTTAACAAATACCACCAAGTATGGAATGTGTAATAACCTGCTACAGGAGCAGTAAATCTACCCGGTGCTCCTGCAAAGTTATTGCCGCCATATTGATGACTAGCAGTCCAGTTCCATATTGATCCAACTTCCCACTCTCCTGTGCCGCCAAATTGTGGAGCATAGTACCATCCGTTTTGTCCCACAGCAGAAAACATAGGATGATTAGGACGAGTAATATAACCATTACTATCAATATTAACCGCTGTTGCACCGCCTGCCACGATGGCGACGTTGTTAGTAGTAATATTAATTCCAGAATTGCTACTACTAGAATATTGGATGCTTGGACTACTTGCAGATCCTGCCGGTACTTGTAATTGACCTGATAGTGTGTCGCCTGCACGGTTTACAGGCGTAAATCCAATATTTGAAACGGCGGCCCCTGAAGCTAATGTAGTTCCTGTAATACCTGCACTACCGGATACGTCTGCATTTATAATTGGTCTATAAGTAACTGTTTTGCCGCTTAAATCAATAGTTGTTGCTAAATTTGCAGATGTAACAACTCCACTCATAGCTGAACTAGGTACTGCACCAGCGGCAATATTAGTTGCCGTTACAGTATTGGCAGCTATATTGCCTGTTAAAATTGTATTAGCAATAAGTCCGTCTGCTGGTATTTGTTTAAAACTTGAATAAGTTGCCATCTGTCATTACCTTAAATTGTAAAGATTCTCCAACCGCGAGTGTTGTCATAATAAATCATATCAAATGCCGCACCTTGGGTCGCTACTGTCATGTTGGATACTGATCCCATAATTGGCAAACTATTAGGATTAATTGTTAAGTTATTTGTGTTGAATGTGCTAGTAAGATCAACGATTCGAATAGTATCGCCTTGCTGTGGAGCAGACGGTAATGTTATTGTAAATGCCGCACTCGATGTATTGCACCATAAAAACTGTTGTGCTGATGCTGTATATGTTCCGGTTACGGTTACGTTAACCATCTGTGCGCCAACTGTTCCTGTTACAATATAATTAGTACCATCACTAGTTAAAAATATTACACTATTATTAGCCATAGTGTAACTAGAAGAACTAGTATTTGTAAGAAAGTTAATGGTACCACTAGGAGTTGATAATACAGCGGCACCACCAGTTGTATTCCAGAAACCTTGTGTTGACCCAGTACATGTACTTGGTGCGGCTAAGGTGACTGTTCCTGCTGAACCAGTGATAGTGGTAAATTGACCGTTTTGAGGAGTAGTTGCAACTCCGGTAGCAGTCGAGCTAGTTTGTAAAACTGTATTATATCTTGCCATGTTAATCTCTTATTATGATGTCGATGTTTCAATGCCGTAAATGTTCAAGTTTACTGCACCTGTTGATGTACCTGGTCCTCCTGCACCGCCAGTACTTCCTACAATAAAGTTTGTACCTGCGGCTGCTACAATACCTGTACGTTCAAAAACACCGCCAGCAACTATGTTTGTATTGTATTCAAAACATTCGCTAGCTACCGGTGCACCGTTAGTACTTGCGCCAATATACAATCTAATTTGTTGTGCGGCGGTTGATGTGTTAGTAAACGAAATGTTGTAAACTCCGTAATAACCTGTTGGCACTGTATAGTAGCTAGATTGCAATGTTGCAATGTTACCCGATGTAAGTGCTTGTGTAAATTTTATACCTGATCCTGCTGCCATATTAATTCTCCGTTATATGTTATCTCTGACTGAAGAACGCCAGTGCAACTGGAGCTCCATCAATACCACCTGTAAACGTCATTTTGCTTGTTACTAAAATCTGATTACCTGTTGTATTACTTATCGTATTGTTAGCAATGTAAATCTGTCCAGAAGTTATCGTATTTACGTTTAGTGAGCTTGAGCCTCCACCAATTTGGGCTGTAATATACGATTTAATTGCTTTTTGTGTCGGTACAACGTTATCACTGTTAGCTGTAAAGTACGGATCTGTTGAAAAGCTAGTAATAGTTGCTGAACCTGTACCAACTTGCAAGTTACCCAGTGTCAAACTCTGCAATCCGCTTAGAGCAAACGCACTAGCGTTCAATGTAGCAGTACCAGTTGACTGTTGAACTCCGAACAAGTTACCAACGTTAAAGTTACCGTCTTGGTCAGTACTTGTAAAGAATACACGACCACCGCCTGTAGCATATGACTGATTAGCTTGTATAGCATTGCTAGGAACTACGTTTGGATAGTTGGTTTGTGTTTGATTACCTGTACCAATGTACAAGAAATCGTGTCCTGTTAAACGTACTTGGCTATATTTCAAACGTGTAGTAATCAGTACATTATGTGCAGGAGCAAGTAATGTACTTAATGCTGGATTGATTTGGAATGTTGCTGTATAGTTACCAGCAATGCCTAAAATGTTTGAAACAGTAACTAATTTATACCATTGGTTTGAACCGCCAATTGATGCAAATTGTACGTTAGCACCCGCTGTTGGAATAGCATAAATGTTAGATACGTTGATAAATGACGAATTTTGATATAAATCAGCATATCCATCACCTGCTGTGTTTGCAGTAGCAGTAGCATTGTTCAATCCTCTATTAGTAAAACTTGGATTTGCTAATGCGCCGTCACCCATACGTACACGTAACGGTGCTGTATTAACCTTGTTAGGATCAATTTGTGTAACAACTGGGCCTGCTGTATAAATCATTCCTGTTGGACTTGTTGTAGACAATGTTACGGCTGTTGTACCACCTGCAGTTGCAGTCACTTGGAACGATGTATTAGTTACAATTGAAGAACCAATTATATAATAAGTAGTGTTGGTTGTTAAACCTCCACTTGATGCACTAAATTCAACCGGTTGATTATTTGCAAGGCTTGTGCTTAGACCAGTAGTATCATCAACTGTAATTACGTTTGTGCTAGTTGTAGTAGCACTAACGTTACCTTTAGAGAAACCGCTACCTGGTTCGACCATACGTACTTCAGTAATCGCTCCACTAGCTACTTTCATACGCCCTTGTGGCTGTGTTCCTAATCGTAAACTACCAGCGGCTGTTCCGCTTGTGCTACTTACAATGGCCCAAATTGGTTGGGCGCCGATTGCAGTAGTAGAAATATTACTTAAATTACCAAATGCAATCGCACTCCAGTTTGTACTAGACGGTAATGTACGTAGTGTCCATACTAGCCCGTCTGGACTAGTAGCCGCTACAGTACCTTGACTAATTGCAACAAATTGTCCCTGGGCATAAGCAATCTTAGTCCAAGTATAAGCTGAACTTAATACGCTTGTAGTTGTTCCTAGACACGCCGGACTTGCGATCCAGTTAGTACCATAGTTAACTGTGTATGCTACAGCTCCGTTAGATGCTAGTGCTACAAATCTGTTGTTACCATATGCAATACTAGTCCAGTTTTGTGTGCTTGGTAGTACACCGCCTGCATTCCAGCTTGATCCATTATTTGAAATAGATGTTACTGTACCACCGTAGTTAATAGCAATAAATGTTCCACTTGCATTACCACCAGCACCATATGCTACTGCTGAATAGTAACCAGCACTTAGCGCAGTTAATGTTCTAGAAATCCATCCGCTTGCGCTAATTGGATTAGAACTAGATGCGGCAGTTGCTGTTCCGCTTGCACCACCGACTGCTACGTAAGTTCCTGCACCATATGCTATTCCGTATAAGTTTAATACTGGTATGTATGCATTACCTGTTCCGTTACCAAGAACAGTCCATGCTGAACTCAATGTACTTGGTAAATTGTAAGCAAAATATGTACCAGTAGACGAAGTAGTACTCATAGCCAAGAACACTGCACCAGTATCTAAAATAGTTACAGTTGGCACGCTAGTATATCCATAACCTGCTGTTGTGACTGCTATCGCAGTTACAGCACCATTACTAAATGTTGGTGTGCCACTTGCTTGGGTAGCAACATAGGTAAAATATGCTGTACCGTTTTGAATATTAGTATATCCACTAGCAGTTGTATAATCAAATGTAGGTACTGTACTACTTGTAGTTCCAGAAGTAACACACAAATAAATTCTACCAGCTGTAGTTTGATAGTAAGTTGTAGCTGTTGCTGAACCACTAATTGGATAAGCAGTTGGAGATAACCCTTGGGGTTGACTAAATGTTACTGACGGAGTACTATAGTAGTTTTTACCCCAAGTATTCATTGTTACACTCGAAACAATACTAGTGTTTGCTGTCACAGTCGGTGGTGCTGTGTAACCGCTACCATTAATAGTCATAGTTACTGATGTTATTGCACCATTTAAAACGGTACATGTTGCTGTTGCACCGCTTCCGCTTGAACTTACAAAAACAATAGTTGGAGGTGTTGTGTAGTTATATCCGCCGTTGACAATAGTTACGCTAACAACTTGGGTAGCACTTGTACCAGTACCAATCACAGCAGTTAACACCGCTCCTGCACCGCCAAATCCACCAACTACTGCTGTAGCTGTAGCACCTTGCCCACCGCCGTAAATTACGTTATTCCATGTTTGACTGCTTGGCAAAACACCACCTACACTCCACGAAGTACCATTAGTAGAATACTGGGTTGCAGTTCCGCTTGTAACTGTGGCTACAAATCTTCCTGCACCAAACCCTACTGCACCATATGCTCCGCTTGTTACAGTTCTAGATGTTCCTAGATATCCAGGAGCACTGTAGTTAATACGAGGTTCAATGATGTAACCAGTTGTTAAGTCTAACTGACTCTGTATAGCAGTTCCAGCAACTACATGATCCCATCCTGCGGCATATAGTGCTGTACCAATTGTGCCGGTTGAGCTTGCTGAACCAGTTGAAGTAATTGTTACAGTTGTTCCAACAAATGGTGTTGTACTAATTGCAAAAGCACTAGTTGTTAAATTAGTTGCATTTACAAAATATGTAGTGCCAGTGTCAACTCCGTTAAAACTTGAACTAAATGTCAATGTTTGACCAGCAGTTAACGTGTTAGTTGCCGTAATTAAATTGTTAACTGTGCTAACCGCTGTTACTGTTACGGTTGAAGTAGTAGTTGTAGTGACTACGGCAATGTTAGCATTGCTAGCCGTAATAGTTGCACCTGTTGCTAAACTAAATGTATTTGAAGTAGTTAAACCTTGTACATAATAAGCAGATAATGCTGTTAACCCTGCAACTGTTGTGCCAAGGAATATTGGCATACCGTTATACATGTTTGCAGTACTTGATACTGTTAATGTATTTTGAGTAGCTGTGATAGTAGCTGAGTATTGTGACTGACTTGGGCTAATTGGCCAACTTGTTGCTGTTGTTGGTGTACCTGTAATAGTACCAAAACTTGTGGCAGTTAATGCGTATGTTCCTGCACCACCTGCTGTATATGCACTTGCTGAACCAGCCACTGCACCATATAGTGTATTACTTACTGTAATAATATTAGTTGTTATATTAACTGCCGTAATAAATGTGTTAGCTGGTATACCACTGATTGGACCAATAAACTGTCCAACTGCTATAGTTGCAATACTACCTACGGTAAATGTACTTAGAGTAATTGTATTTGTACCGCTTGTACCGGTAAATGTTGCAGTTGCTAATGCAGTTCCAGTTGCAGAGACTTGTCCTGCTACATAAGCTGGAGTAGAAACTGTAGCCAATGCCATGCCTGGTAACAAGTTGCTTGCGGCGCTTGCGGTTAATACTGCTTGAGTAATAGCTGTTACAGTACCAGCTGTTGGAGTTGTACCGCCAACAACTGCATAGGTAAACACAGTTGAGCTAGTAATAGCTGTTACTGTTACGCTTGTTGGTGAACCGCCATACAATGTACCTGTACCAGATGTAGCAACAAATTGTCCTCCAACTACTAATGCGGCAGTTGTACCAGAAGTTAATGTGATTGTGGCTGCCCAAGGTGTTGCGGCACTTCCAGATCCGCTAATTGCGCTGATTGTTCCTGCCAATGATCCGCCGGTACTTGTAATGCTTGTTGTTGTTAATGTTGCACTATTAACTGTACCGGTGATATAAGTACCAGTAGTAATTGTACCAGAACTAGTTAAGAATTGTCCTGCGGCAAATGATCCAGTTTGTGTACCGGCCGGTGCTAGTACTGTTCCCCAATATGAGTTAGTAGTAATTACACCGGCTGTATTATTAATACCAGTAGCATTAGTTGTAGCTGTAACTGCAAATGGTGCAATACTATCGCGAATTACTAGAGCAGTTTTTGTTGGATTAGAATATGACAACATGTTTGCATATTGTCCAACACCTGTACCTGCAACAATTTGAACACGCATTCCGTTATATGCATTAGTCAATGCTGTATCTGTAGCGGCAATAATTATAGAATAATTATTAGTTACAACTTGTCCAACGTTTGTTGCTGTAACATAACTACTACCGCCAACACCATTACCGTTGTTTAAATCAATTAATCGTGTTTCAAATAAAGCCGCGTCACGGAATTCGTCCTGGAAGGCAGAAGCATTATAACCAGATCCGCTAATAGATGGAACACTACTTGAATATCCACTACCTGCATTTTCATATTCAAAACGTAATACTTGTGTTGTACCGTCTGTTACAACGTTTGTAATGTACGCTGGATTAGCACGGTTGTTTAAGTTACCGTATAAAGGAACTTCAGTAGTATCTACACCTTCAGCAACAACACCATACACACCGTATGATGAGTTACCGTTAGTAGCACGAATACGTCCGCCTAGTTCTGCCATGTAACCTGCATAACTGTAGTAGTTAAACACTGAAACAAGTTCTGATAAAGATCCTGCGCCAGTAGTCATCCAACCAATACCGTCACCAATAATACATGTATAGTCGTTAGCAACCATAGAATGATAACCACCAGAATGTAGTGCGCCGTCTACCTTAGCACCATAAACTGCATAACCAAACATTGTACAGTTTTGTACATAGCAACTACGTGAATAAATCCATGCATTGCTGTCGTTTGGTCCAAATCCTGGATCTAAACTTGTATAGGCACCACCTGTTGGACGCTTAGTTCCAAATGCTACACTAGCAGTTCCAAGGTAACCGGTTAAACCAGTCATAGTCATATTTCTAATACCGCTAGCATTTCTTACTAAGAAGAAATTACTTTGAGCAGATCCGTTTATACTATTCAATAAAACTTGAGCGTAGCGTAGACTTCTGTAATTACCTGTATACTGTAAATCATAAATGATAGCATTTAGATAATACTGTATATCATTTTGTGTTAATGCAGTTGGTGCGTAATATTGTACACTGAATGCAGGAGTTGATACTGTTGATAATGAAACAACTGTACCTGTTGTACCTGTATTAATGTTAGTAAATCCTTCACTAGTTGTGACTGTAAATGTAGTTGTACTTGGAACACTAGCAACATAATAAGTTGTATTTGCACTTAGGTTGCCTGAAACAAATCCGGTGTAAGACACAGAACTAGAAGTACTTGCTACAGTTCCAGTAACAAATAATGCACCTCCAGGGCTTGCTGACGATACCGTTATTTGTCCACCAGTTGCTGTCAATACATAATATGTAGTTCCTGCAACAATATTACCAAAACTTGTACCAAATACTACGGAACCACCAACAACGATACCGGTTAATGAATTAAGAGTAATTTGACTGCTTGAATTAGAGGCTGTTGCTGTTGTTGATGCGGTGGTTGGTATAAATTGTACCGGATCATTTACAACTAGTGCATGTGGATTATTAGTTGTAATTATATTAGTACTTGTAGCTGTTGATGCTACTGTATATGTGTATGTTGCCGCGTAGTATGCAGTAACTTCATTTTGTAAGAATGGAATATTAGCACGTAAAATTTCAGCACCTTCAATAATACCTAGAGTATTATTATAAGTTGTTGTACCATTCATTTGAGGTTGCACATACTGACTTGTACCAACATAACTGATAATTGTATTAATATTAGTAGTAGCAGTTGTCAATGTTGCTGTATATGTTGATGCAGATAGTGTAGTTGCTACAAGTGTTTGTAGATAATTAAGCGCCGCAACAGTTACAGTTAATTCGTAACCTTGTACTTTATAATCTTGTGTACGATTATAAGCACGACCTGCTTGAACAGTAGCAAAATTACTGCCTAACAATACATCTAAGAACATTGCTAGTGTAACGTTGAATACATCACGTTGTGTATATGATTGTAAGTAACTAAATGCAGTATAATTTGTATTAATATAACCTACAACACTAGCTTGGCTCACAGCCGAAACGCTTACACCAGTTACTGGTACTGCTTGTGTACCACTAGTAGCGGCAACACTCATTGTGTAAGTGCCAGTACCACCAGTACCAGTACCAAATGCTGTAATAGTAGCGCCGCCACCAATACCAGTACCAGTTATGCTCATCCCTAGAGCAATAGTACCCGATGCTACTGCTGTAACGTTTAGAGTTGTTGTACCGTTAATTGTAGCAGTAAATGCCGCAGTTGAACCAGATTGATATGTTGGAACGCTAGCACTTACCGCAATCCATGCAGATAGTGCTGTTGAATTAGTATTAGCTAAAGTTGGCATATTGATAGTTTGAACTGCTATCGATAAACCAGTACCATTAGTAAATGATGTTATTGCTGTTCCATTATAACTATTTGATAGCTGGAACTGAGTTGAAGTTAGTCCTGTACTAATTACATAATACGGAGTAACTGTAGAACCAATGATTGTTGAGGTTAATCCGTTAGTAGTCGACTGGGGAATAATCATATCTCCTGCACTCAATCCATGGTTAGCTGTACCTACTGTAACTGCGCCGTTTGAAATAGCAGTTGAACCACCTGTAAATGTAATCACAGTACCAGCGTAAACGTTAGCAAGCGAAGTTGATAATGTTACTGTTGTTGAACTTGTTGTAGTTGCGGCAACGTAGTATGTAGTAGTTGCGGCTAAACCCGAAGTAGTTGTAATCGAGCCACCAGTTAGAATAGGAGTACCTTGATTATAACTTGCGGCAGTTTGCAGAGTTACTGTAGTGCCGTTAGTATTAGTAATTGTATTACTTAATGTACCAGTTGTAAATGTTGTACCACTAGCAATAGTTGTAATAATAGTTGTTGGAACTCCGCTTGTTAGACCATTATTTACAATATCAATTACAACAAACATTAGAGTTTGCATACGTCCTGCATCACGTGCCGAACCAACAACCCCATTAGTTGTTTGTAATACTTGAGTCACAGTTGCTTGTAATGAACTACCATAGCTTGTACCTGTTATTACATATGAATTCAACAACGTAGCAATATAGTTAAGTGTTGCCGCAAACGCAGTACCAAAACCTGCTGATATTTGTGTACCGTACAATGCTGAATAGTAAGCCATACCAGCATTTTGACTTGCCCAGTTACCACCGTAAGTCATATCATAGTGTAAAGCATCTAGGATATAACCCATGTCACGTTGTGTTTTAGCTAGACTGTAGTTAGGATTGCTTGTTAATGAACTATAATTAGTTGTAAAATAGGCAACGGCTTCTGCAATTAGATACGCACGGTTAGCTTCCAACATACCAATTGCAGTTCCTGGATCAGAAACTGTTACATACTGAACACCACCCGAACTAACTTGTGTTACGTTAAGTGTAATATCATTTGTAGAGGTTACACCGCCAATTGATGCTCCGCTAATACGTAATTTACTACTTGTAGTATAGCTTGCGCCAGCAACTGTTGGAACAACAGTGTAAGAATAGTAACCATTACCATTTGATAAACGTGTAATTGTAAATGCCGCTGTGCCGTCGCCACCACCTGTTACACTTAGAGCTGTTACACCTGTGTAAGTAGCTTGCGGTAATGCTTGTTGACTCCATGTAATTTGTGGAGGCGCCGCAGGACCACCTTGTAGATATGCTGTTAAATCGTCAATGGTTGTTTGAATTTGTGCAACAGCACCGCTGGCCGCAATCTGTTTCATCTTATAGTACATGAAGTTGATTGCACCAAGTGTTGGAGCTAGTTCGCCACTAGACGATGAACGTAAGTTTGTAGCACTTGTATTAGCACGGTTGAATGCACGAGCAATTTGAATAGCATTAAAGTTTGATCCAAACACCATGTCGTATGCTGTGTATGTTGCAATTAATGTAGCATCACGATTAATTAAGTTTGGATTAACGTATGTAACGCCTTGATAATATTTGTAAGTCCAGTACTGTGCGTCACTGGCAATATTGCTGATTAAACCAGTAACTGTGTTAAATGCAGTCTGTAGTGCGACCGATTGAGCCCCAATATATGGTAATACTTGTGCATCTGGCGCTGTTGGGTTGTTAATCCAGTTAATAACGTTCTGAATACGATCGCCTGCAAAGTTAGAGGCTGCTACGCCACCATCACCGCCTACTGTGACTTGTACAACGTTATTACCCGATGTTGCGCTAAAACCTGTTCCTCGTGCAACTGTAATGATTGCCGCTCTTAAGCGAGTTAGTGCGGCTGTATACGCGGCTGTTTGTGCCGCAGTAATTTGTAAAATATTTAACGAATAATAAGCCGCACCTGCAATTAAACTTTGTGTGTTACCACCATAAGTTAAATCATATAGTACGCTGTCTAAAATGTAAGTAATATCACGAACACCTAATCCGTATTGTGTTGCATTACTTGTAGTAAATCCAGATGTTCCTGGGTTGTTAGCCAAATATTGTAGAGTTTCTGTAATTAAGAAATTATAATTTTGTTGGATTTGTGTAAATGCAGTTGCATAACCAGTAGTAGTACCAGTTGGATTACTGCCAGAAGTTGTTGCATAGGCTATGTTAGTTATGCTACCAGTACTGTATCCTGATGGTTGTGGCATCTGAATCACAGGTGTACCATGCAATCCAGTGGCAACTAGTTCATATATGATATTAAAACTTGTTTGTAAATTAGTAATAGCCGTTGAACTACCTGTTGACGCCGCTGGCAAACTTGTTACCTGCGCTGTAGTATTTCCAGTTGTCGGAGTGATAGCAGTATTGCTCATTAAGTTTGGAATTAATGTCTTAATTCTGTTTAGAGCCACTACTGCTTTAGGAACAACAGTAGCTAGTGTTACGTCTGCCGCAAATGGTTGTACCACTGTTGAACGAAGTTCATCACCAACAAGTGCTGTGTAAGCTGGAACGTTGATTGGAAGGACTTCATTATATGTACCTGTTTTAATACTAATAGTAGTAGCTGGATTGATAACAGCTGGTAATACGTTATTAGTTGTACCAGCTGATAAGCAACTTGTCAAATATCCGACAAGTGTTTGTGCTTTTGATAATACACCTGTTTCAACTGTATAATTTGTATTAATTTGTTGTTTGGCTTTTTCTGTTTGTACAGTACCTGCCACTGTTTGACTACCGGTGGTAGAACTTAAGAAACTAACACTTCCTGAACTACTTGCAGTAACTTGCCATGTACCGTTATAACCGGTTGGAGTTACGCCAGCAACTGTTACATAACTGCCTACAGTAAATGCTGATCCAGTGTATGTAATAGTAGCAACTGTACCAGTACCGCTTGCGCCAGTTGTTGCAATAGCAGGATTCAATGTTGATTGATAGTTCGTTCCAGGTGCTGTATTGGCTAATACGTTTGGTACTAGTGTGTTTGCAAGATAATTTAAACTTGAATTAAATGGAACTACATCATATGAATTAACACCGGAGGTAAATGTTGAGCCGTTTGATGTAAAATATGCCTGCACGTTAGTAGTTGTTTGATAAGTACCGTTGTGAGTAATATCAAATATCAATCCTTGGATAACTAATCCAGCATCTCTTTCTGTTTTACTAGCAATATAATTGTAAGTACTAATGTTAGTAGATCCAGTACCTACTGTAAACAATGTTGGTACTTGTGAAAGAGCATAACTTGTAGCAATAGTAAATGTTGTTGAACTTGGAATAGTTGCAACATAATAAACAGTACCGGCAACAATATTACCACTTGAAGTGCTAAATGTAATTGGCATGCCAGAATACATATTAGATGTAGTTGTTTGAGCAACCGTACTTGTTCCGCCAACTGTAATTATTGTAGTTGCAGTTCCAGTTACGTTGAAACTATATGTATAGTTAAGATAGTTGCTAACTTCTTTCACTATAAACTGCTTGTTAGCAGTTAGTAAGAATTTAGCACTAGGATTTAGATAACCGTCTTCTACTTGTTGGCAAGCATATCGAATACTTTGCCATGGTTTATCAATAGTTGTACCTTGTCCATTACCTACTACATCTGAACCAGCTGGTGATACATAAACTAAATTATTAATTTGTCCATAATATTGCCATGCTGGGGTTGTACCATTGACACGCAATACTTGTCCGTCTGTTCCAATTGGCAAACGTGTTGGACCATTAGCACCATAGTAAAACATATCACCTTGGGTAGTAAGAACAGCTTGTTCTGTACCGGATGCCATTAAGTTCCAATATGTACCAGTTGTATCGTTATCTGGACGATTGCCACTGGCGCCTACGTGTGCTAACACACAAATGTAAGTACTTACACCCCATAAGACTGTATCGCCAAGTACATAAGTTGCGCCACTGGCCCAAGTAACTGATATGCCAGTTGAAGTTACACCGCCTGACTGGATCACGCCGCCTGATACAGTACTAACTGTAATGGTTAGATCGTTAGCTGGGCTTGCACCTCCTAGGCTTGTGCCTAGAATCTTCATAGTATTTGTTGCAGAGTAACCTGTACCTCCACTGGTTACAGTTACAGTATAAGTTGTATTTTTTGCAAGTACTGTGAATTGTGCGCCTGTACCAGTACCAACAATGTTAGTAGCCGATAAACCGGTATATGTATTATAACTAGGATTCCATTTAATACCTGAATTTAATTGCGCCCAATATGTTGTAAATGGAGGTTTAGGATTTGTAGTACCTACTGAAGATCCCGAGGCTGCTGATAACAATACTGGTGCTCCTCCAACTGTAGTGTTTACAGTAAAAGTTGTACCTCCAGATAAAATATATCCAACATAGTATTGCTGAGATGTTGATAAACCGCCTAACGCTGTTCCAAATGTAATTGGAAGACCTGTTACAAGATTTGCAGTTGATGATACAGTAATTAAATTATTTGTTCCAGTAATAGTTGTACTACTAATAGCTGTTCCTGTATAATTAGTAGTCCAACTTGTTCCGCTACCACCTGTAATATAATAGGTATTTGCTGTTAATCCGCCACCGCTTAGATACATGCCAATAGTAACTGTGCCAGTTACAGTACCGCCTATTGATAATGCGCCTGCAGAACTGATTGTAGTCAAGGGCATTGTTGCTGTTGGATTAGTTGTTGCTGTTGCTGTAACAGTTTGAACAGCATTGTCTGCAATAGCTAGATATGTATATCCGTCAACTGTTACAACATCGCCAATTCTATAACCAGTTTGTCCAGTCTGTATACCGCTAGGACTTGCACTCCATGCGCCTGCAAATGTCAAACCAGTAGTAAATGGTTGCCAATAGCTTGTTGCTGTGCTAGGTGTTTGTCCTGTATTATTTTGTAATGCAATATAAGTATAACCACCGTAACTTACTACATCTCCTTGAACATAACTTGTTCCAACTAACCAAGAATTTTGAAATTCAAATCCTGCAACAAATAAACTCCAGTTTGTTGCTCCACTAAATGTACTAGTTGAAGTATGTGCTAGTGTACAAATGTAAAGATTTGCACCATATGTAACTACATCGTTAACACGATATCGTGTACTACTACCGCTCCAAGTACCTTGATAATAAATTCCTGCATTAAATGTTGACCATTTACTTTGATCATTTTCTAAACCTAGTGTTGCTGTGTTAGCCGAAACGTGTGCAGTATTACATACGTATGTGTATCCGCTATAACTTACTAAATCGTTTAATTTATATCTTGTATTAGTAGTCCATGCACCAATCCAATTAATATTGCTTGAATAAGGAACCCAATATTCAACTACAAATGTTAAACCAGATGGGGTTCCTGCAGTCGTAGAGATTGCTGTGCCGCCTTGTGTAGCACTTAAAGTGAATCCCGTACCTAATCCATTTGTTGCAATGATATAATATGTACCATTGCCGCTAACAGTTCCGTTAATTGTACCTGATCCGCCATTTGTTCCGGAGATTACAACTGCCATACCTACGTTTAATGTAGTTGACGAACAAGTAAATGTTCCGTTAGCGCCAATTGCAGATACTGTAACTGTATTGTACTGACTATTTTCTAATCCTAGTTGACTTGCGCCAGCTACTGTACCCATTACGGTACCAGTTAATGTTTGAGCAAGAGCATAACTTACTGTAGTAGTTGTACAAGCGGTAACTGTAAATGTTCCATTGAAGCCTGTTTGAGATGTAAAACCGGCAACTGTGATTGATGCGCCGACTAGATAAGGTTGTACTACTTGTTGGTTAAATGTAATAGTTGCAGTAGAGCCATTAGCAGTTGCGGCTGTGGCAGTTAGTGTAGCAGTAGAACTTGTACTTGTGTGTGCAGTAGTACACTGATAAATTAATCCACCATATAATGCTAGATCCCCAAGATTATATGTAGTAGCATTTACCCATGTTCCACGCCATTGGCTACCGTCTGCTATTAAATTCCATAATGTTGGATTAGCAGTTAAATCTGTATTAAACGAAGATGACGCAGTATTAGATACAACACAAATATATGTTTTTCCACCAACTGTGACAATATCGTCAACTACATATGAGCCGCCTGAAGCCCATGCTCCTTGATATACAGGTTTAATTCTACCTAGTTTATATTCTGCCATTTTTTATCATCCTCTGATAGTATTTATATAAATTGCTTTTAATGATTTTTAACTGTTTCTGCGGAACGAATTTCTTGCAAAAAAGCTCAAAGCTGCCATATTTCCGTCTACGCCTATATTAACTAATCCCGCATTTAATACTTGTCCAAAATAAATTTTTGATGTCATTTTTATATTTGAACCAGTAGTTCCGTTTGGAATAGTTGATTTTATAAAATTAGGCCCGCCAACAACTACAGTACCCGCTGTTAATTGTCCTGTAAATGTGTTTGCACCACCTTGACTTAATCGACTTGTTAGATAAGTTCTAATTGCTTTTTGTGTCGGTACAACACTATCGCTATTAGCTGAGAATGTGCTATCAGTACTGAATTGTTGAATAACAACACTTGATCCACCAATACTAATACCGCCTAAACTTAAAGTTGTTAGGCCTGTTAAACCAAATTGGCTAGCACTTAAGGTTACAATACCGGTCGCTTGCTGAACTCCAAATAGACTACCGACTTTAAAGTTACCATCTTGGTCGGTTGATGTATAGAACACACGACCATAGTTGGCTTCAATAGTTTGATTATTAGGATATGCAAGCGCATTGCTAGTTGCAGGATATTGAGAATTTATTAAATCTCCAGAACCAATATATAAGAAATCGTGATTTGTTAATCTTGCCTGACTATATTTTGTACGAATACTTACTACAGTTCCATTAGCAGTTGCATTTGCATTTGTAATAGCTGGACTAACTGATACGTTAGCTTCTAAGTTAGGAGCTGTAGTTCCGTACACTGCATAAGCACTTGTAACTTTATAAATTTGACTTACTCCGGTAATTGTTAAGTTATCTCCCGGGCTAGGCAAGCGTGTTAAGTTATTGAGAATAACAGTTAGTCCTGTTTGATATTGATCAGCATATCCTGATCCAGTTACTAACACAACAGTTGAATTACTATTATATCCGTTACCTTTATTATAAAATGAAGGACTACTTAAAACACCGTTACTAATTCTAGCAGTTACTTGAACGTTTGTTGTAACATTTGGATCTGTAACTATTACTGAAGGGGATGCAAATGATGTGCTACCACTAGACATTATATATCCACCTCCTGGTTCCCATTCACTAACACTAGTAATAATCCCAGAACTAACAGATGCTCGTCCTTTAGTTCTGCAACCTGCGTTAACAATACTTCCTGCGTTTTGTGAAGAAAGCGTTGCAATAACTCCATAATTTGTAGTTGTAAAACCAAATGCTGTTGCTCCGCTGTATGATTGAGATGCAACTGTTTGTTGATTCCATTGCAAACAATCCTCGCTAGTATATGCAGTAGTACTAGTTCCACTAAGTGCTGTAAATACTCCCTGTCCATATGTAACTGCGGTTGCTACAACTGCAATATTACTACTGTACCATGTGCTACCATTTTGTGTATATATCGGTGTAATAGAAGTACTCGATACTACAACAAATGTTTGTTGTCCATACGCAATACTCGTCCATGTCGAACTTGCTGGTAATGTACTTGCATACCATGTTTGTCCATTAAAGCTATAAGCGGCTGCGGTGCTTCCGCTAGAAATAGCAACAAATAATCCGTTACCGTATGCTATTCCAGACCATGCACTAGAAGTTGGTAATCCTGTTCTAATACCAGTCACAGAACCTAATATGCTAACAGTATAAGTTCCTGTTAATGCAAATTGTACTTGCGAAGTAGTACAAGCAGTAACCGTAAATGTTGTGTTGATAGTATTAACTGTTCCACTTGTTTGTAATGGACTAAATCCAGTTAGGGTAACTGTTCCGCCAATTGTAAATGGTGCTATAGATTGTGTTGCATAAGTTAAAGTCGCTGTGCCTCCACTAACTGTAAATCCTGTAGCGGTTAAAGTACTCGATGTTTGGCATGCAGTCCATGTTGTACCATAATTTGTACTATATACACCGGTACTTGTACCAGATGCAAATGTTACAAAAGTTCCATTTCCATAAGCAATATTAGACCATGTTGTACTTGATGGTAGAGTACTAGTTCTCCATCCTTGGCCATTAGATTTACTTACTGCCGCAGTAGCTGATCCAGAAGCTACTGCAACCCAATAACCATTACCATAGGCAATGCTACTCCAGGACTGTGCAGACGGTAAAGTAATACTAGACCATGTTTGCCCATCGGATGACCCTGCGGCTGTTTGTCCTGTATTTGGCAAGGCAATCCAGTACTTTTGTCCATAGGCCATTGTAGTCCAAGATGCACCGGCAGATAATGAAACACCACTAGTATAAGTTGTTTGTCCAAATGTAGGTGTACTATATGTTAATCGAGGTTCTATGTAGTATACACTAGAATTATCTAGAACAGCCTGAATAGGAGTTCCTGGATTAATATGATCCCACCCGACCGAGGCTATGTTCATCGATCCAGTTTTTGTTACTAGTGATATTGGAGTAGCTGTAGTTGAACTACCAGATACTGTACCTTGTGCTAATGATACTGCAAAAGTTGTTCCAGTAGTTGACGGTATTGATTGGACATAATAAGTTTGCCCAATGGTTACGGCCGATCCTCCGAACAAACTAGTAGAGAATGTTGCAGTCATACTTCCTGATGGGCTCAGAGTTAATGTTTTAACAGCATTGGTACTTGCACCGCTCATAGTGCCAGTTGAGCCAGCAAGAGTAAATGATGCTGGGCAAGTTCTAGCTGTCATAATACCGCTGCCGCCTGCCATCGTAATTGCCGCTCCGCCTGGTGTTTGACTTATCGTAAATGATGTTAAGTTGTTAATCGCTTGAATATAATAAACAGTTCCAGATATGATATTAGTTTCCCAACTTGTTCCAACAAAATTTACTGGTTGATTAGATACAAATCCGGTTGTAGAAGCCACTGTAAGTAAGTTTGTACCATTAGCAGTAGCAGTCATACTAGTTGTAATTAATGAGCCGGCTACTGTAAATTGTGTTGAATTAATAATACTAGAAATATAGTATTTTGTGCTATCAACAATATTATCAAATACATTTGTAAACACAATCGGATTCAATGGTACTAAAGCAGAAGTCCCTCCAACTGATGAAACTGTTAGTGCGTTAGTACCAACTGTTGTTGTAGATACTGTTATTGAAACTAGTGTTGTAGATATTGTAAAATTATTAATATCAATAATATCACTAATATAATACACAGTACTGTCTGTAACTCCGCCTAGTGCTGTTCCAGTGAACTGGACTGGATAGTTAACAACCATGTTAGTAGTACTAGCTTGCAAATAGTTTGTATTAGCAATATAGTTCATGATCATAGTTCCAGTACCACTGTTTAACGCATAAGTTGTTCCAGCAAAGTTGGCACTGATTTGGACTGTAGTTGGGCCTAAAATTGCAGAAACATAATATGTATAACCTGTAACTACGTTACTAAAAATTGAATAGCCAATAGGTGCAGTAAATGTAACGCCCATGTTAACAGTTAAACCAACAGTGCTTGACACAGTAAAATAATTACTAGTTCCGCCAGTAGCTTGAGTTACTGTTGTTTGTGCTAAATTAGTAGAAATGACAGTTGTTGTAAAATATGTTGGAATAAACTGCACTGGCTGATTTAAATATAGTGTGCTAACATTAAGATTATTTTGTAATGTAAACAGTCCGGTCCCAGAATTTGTACTAATTATCTGTAGACTACTGAACGATTCTTTTAGTACCCATGCATATTTTGGAGTAGAGCCAGTTGTTCGACTATCAAAATAACTTATGTATCCATATTGTCCCGCGCCTGTACCGCTGTTAATAAACACACGCATACCGGTATAATTAGCATTTGTATTAGTGTCAGATAATGATAATTGCACAAATTGATTAGTTCCAGCTTGTGCGTTATTGCTAGCTGTTAAATATCCTGCACCACCAGTAATACCATTAGTGTCGGTTGTTACGTATGTTTGGAATATGCTGGCACTTCGTAATTCATCTGCAATAGTAACAACACCAGTACCTGAACCGGTTATATTAAGATTAGCATAAGCTGTATATTTTGAAGTTGATACTACTTCAAGGTAGAAATTAGGTTTGTATGCACTGTTTGATAATTCAAGTTGACTACCGTAAACATATGAATACTGTCCTGCTGTTCCGTTATAACCTCTAGGATATAGTCTAAATTGTAAATTTGTATTTAGGCCAGTAGTGTCATTAATAGTCATCCATAATCTATACCATCCAAGAGTAGGACCGCTTGTAGAAATTGCTTGACTAATAGCTCCGTATTGATTTGGTAAAAATCCCCCTCCTGAACTTCCTGGCGTAACTGTTCCAGTAGCAAAGTTATAATTGAGAGTACTAGTTACAGTACTACTTCCAGAAAATATACCATATAAATCTATACTAGTAGCAGTACCTTTTTTAATATAAATGCTCAAAGTATAATTTAGAGCACTGTTAATTGGAACAGTTCCCGAACTTGTTACTGTTAAAATTGAAGCGAGAGATCCGGTTGATGCAACTGTGATAACACAGTCATTAACGCTATTAACTCCGCCTAGTTGGCCACCAGCAACAAATAATTGATTACCACTAACATAACCGGTTCCGCCACTAGTTGGAACAACAATGTAACTTGTACTAGTAACTGTGATTGTGAATAATGCACTAGTTCCAGATCCACTAACATTAACCGCACTCACGTTTGTATATGTAGTACCGGCGGATGGTATTGCTACATTCTGATAAACATAACTACCATCTGGCCCTGCTGTTAATCCTTGTAAACTCCAAGCTTCACCGTTTCCAGTTGGTGCTATCGTATTTTTTGCAAATACAACATTACCATCCGAACTCCAATTTCCGCCAAGGAAGTTGTTACTATAGTTTAACATATTTGTAGTTGGAGTATAGTAAGCAGATCCTGCATTAGCATAATTTAATCTTAATAATTGTGCCGAACTACCGTAAGCACTTTGTACTGTTGCTTGTATTTGAGTAGATTGATTAAAAACACTACCGGTAGCAGGAGTTTCTGTAACATCATAACCTGTTGCAATAACACCGTATACACCATATGATGAGTTACCGTTGGTAGCACGAATACGCCCACCAGCTTCTGCCATATATCCAGAATATCCATAGTATGAGAACACTGATACCGCCTCAGTTAGTGCTCCAGGTCCTGTACACCATATACCAATACCATCGTTAACAATGTGAGTAAAATCATTACACACAATAGATTTATTTCCGCCGTTATGTAATGTACCGTCAATCTTAAGAGCTGTACAACCGTTACCAAATGCTGTAACGTTTTGTACATAAGGACTACGTCTATAGATCCAGGCGGTCGTATCATTAGGTCCTAAGCCTGGATCTAAACATGCATAACTTCCGCCAGTTGGGCGTTGTAAGAGATATGTATCTACAGCACCAAGCGTTCCTAATAGTCCAACTAATGTCATATTGCGCAGTCCAGTACCGTTACGCAGACGGAACATATCTTTTAATGCATCGCCAGCATACATTGACATGTTACCATTTGTATATGTTAAAAGTTGAATAATTGTAGATCCAGTATTGGCAATTCCGGTTATACCGCCAGATGCTGATGTTGTAAGTACAGTAATATTAACATCGTTAACTGATAAATTAACAGTACCTGTTCCAGATAATGCTACTCCGTTGTAAGTAAATGATGTACCTACAGTATTTGCACTTGCGCCGCTTGTAATAAAATTTGTATTGCCAACTGTAACAATAGTATAAACTAAACCATTAGTTAATGCAGTTGCAGAGGTAGTTGGTGCACCAACAGTAGCGCCAACTATTCTTAGAGTATCACCGCTTGAATAGCTACTACCACTGTAACTATTTAAAACTGTATATTTTCCATTGCTTGCGGCACTTACTGTAAATGTTGCACCAGTTCCGGCACTTGAGACGTTAGTAGCTGTTAGATAAGTGTATGTACCAGTAGTACCGGTTATACCAAACTGATTAGTTGATGTATTAATAGTTGAGCCAACTGCATAATATTTTTGCCCGGTATTAACTCCACCAAATCCAGTATAAGTTGTACCTATCGCACTTAGAATATTTGGAGCGGCAAACATAACAGGCATTTGATCAGTTAGTTGACTAATATTGTTAGCTGTAAATGTATTTGTCACTGCATTACTAGAAGTTACAGTAGTGGTTATACTAACCGCAGGCTCTACAATAACTCCTCTTAATTCGTCACCAAAAATTGCTGTATTTGCTGGCACTGTAATTGGCAATGGTTCTGCATACGTGCCTGTTTTAACAAAGATAGTAATAGTTACACCGGTATTAGGTGCCGGTAATGCTTGTGTGCTTTGAGTTGATAATGCTGTAGTAATATATCCAACTAGTGTTGAAATAATACCTGTACTAGTAACACTTAGTTCGGCTGCCGTTAAGCCAGTTGTTTGATAAATGACCGGACTAATATTATTAAGAATTTGATAACTAGCTACCGGGCTTGGGGTTTGCTGACTTATTGCGGCATTTATTAAACTAAGCAATTGATTCAACATTGGAAGATAGTAAGGTACATCGGCTGCTACTGCACTATTATAAAATATAGTACTTTGATTAAATGCAAAGAAGCTTAATGCGGCTGCAATGGTCTGGCTATTACCTCCACGACCGAGATCATATGCTATCGCATCAATAATATAGCCGGCATCTCTTGAGGCTTTGATTGGATCTAATGTATAACCTGAATACAAATAATTGTATGATCCGTTAGAATTATTAATCTGATAATTTGTCCATTGGATCATTTCAGCTAGGATCCAAGATTTATTAGCAACAAGCAAAGCTACGCTATATGGATTTTGTGTGCCATTAGATACATAGTTACATGCATAGGCAATTGATTTAAATGGTCTGTCCCAAGTACTACCATATCCTGCGGCGTTTTGTCCTGTAGATGAACATACATAGAAAACATTTGTAACTGTATTAATATTAGTCCATGTGGGAGTATTATTAGTGTCTCTTAGTACATAAGAAGTTGATCCAATCGGTAATGCTGTATATCCTAAAGTAGAACTAGAATAATATTCTAAATCACCTAACGTATTCATCGCATTTTTTCTAGCATGGGTAACATATATTACCCAATAAGTATTGCTGGTATCTACATCAGGTCTATTATTAAGAATACTGTTTCCGCCTGAGTATTGTGCTGTGTGATTTTGTATACAAACATACGTTGTATTTTGCCATACTGCAATGTCGCCGATTGTGTAATTAGTTCCAATAATCCATGTTTTAGTCCATGCAGTACCTGGGATTAATAAATTCCAATAGGCATAATTTATACCAACAAAATTTAAATTTTGTCCGTCGACTAGAGTTGCTGTACTATCAGGAGATGCACTTAATATTACAGTTGTTCCAGATGCGCTGACAACTGTTTGTCCTTGCGAAAATCCTGTGCCGATAACATACATTCCAGGAGTTATTCCAGAAATTGATCCAACTTTTAAAGTCGTTCCTGAACTTCCAGATGCTGTATAAGTAGTTGTTACACTAAAAGCCGCTGGATCTTGATTAATGTTATTAGCAGATACTGAATATAATCTACCATGTCTATGAACAATATCTCCAACTACGTAATTTGCATTTTTATCCCATTCTCCTAAAAAGGCAAATCCTTGTGTAAACAGTGTCCAGAAGCTTGGAGATGAGCTAGGTATATTACCACTGTTGTTAGTAGTTTTGCTAATGTAGGTATATCCGCCATACTCTATCGTATCACCTACTTGATAGGTTGTACCGTTACTCCATGGATTAGAAGGTGCATATTCTTGTCCAGGCAACCATAGTGACCAATTAGCAGGAGTGAATGAGCTGTCACTATTATATGTTGTACATTGATAAATGTTAGGACCTTGTTTTACAAGATCATTAACTTTATATCTTGTATTACTAGTCCAATTACCAGTATATGTTACACTACTATAGAATACTTTCCACGAACTTTGATTAGCTTCAAGCCCTAGTGCTGTTGTCGCGGCGCTAGTATGATTTGCTGTACATTGATATATAATGCCACCATATTTAACAACATCACCTATGCCGTAAACTGTATTAATAGTCCAACTAATATGCCAATTGGCGAATTGTGTGTATAATGCCCAATAGCTAGTTTGACTTGCAAATGCAGTAGAAGTATGTTGAGTAGTACAGTAATATATTTGTCCGCCAAATATGGCAATGTTACCTAAATTATAAAATGTTCCGTTAGTCCATGCGCCTGTAAATGTTTTGCCGTCAATGATTAAATTCCAATAAGGAGTACTTGCACCCGAAGGTGTTATATGATTTAAATCGTTGTAAAAATTTGAAGCATCGCTAGTGTTAGCAATTAAACAAACATAAGTTTTACCTTGGTAACTTACAATCGCGTCTTTGATATAGGTAGTATTAGGTGTCCACGGACCTAACCACGTAAAGCGTAATCTACCAATTTTAAATTCTGCTGCCATGTTATTCTTTTCCTATTAAGTTGCTGACACTGTCTGCAACGCAGTATATGTGTATGGTTGGTTAATTCTTACAACTAATTGTCCTTGATTATCGATATAATAATAACAATTTTTACTATCCCATCGATATTGATCAAATACTAAATTTGGATATGGTCGAGTATGAGTAACTGCATTACGTCCATCAAAATAATCAACACCGTATTCAAAATTTTCAAAGTTATTAGCACTTGAGCCAGCTACATTTACTTGTATAGATGCTGAGCTTGTTATTTGATCAACTTTATAAAAATAAAGTGTGCCATCATCTTGTCGTTGTAAGCCGTAGAAGTATCTAGGATTGCCTTCACCTAATAAATCATTTGAATTGTATTCGTTACCAACATAATATGTCATAATATATCCTTAGCTTATCTCAACATAACTTAGCACAACATCCATTGTACTAGCTTGATTGGACCAAAGTAGTACACTTGTACTAGGGCCTAGAACTAATCTTTCACCGCCGTTAATAATTCTTGCACTTGTATTTGGCGGTATTACAATATTTTGTATAAAATAAGCCGCAGTGTTAGCAATGGTATCTTGCAACTGAACACTTGCTACAATGATGCTACCGGTAGTGTTTGATAAACTTAGACCAATTACTGTTGTAGTTGCACTTGAACTACTGATTAATACGCAAGGTGTAATAGTACCAGCAGTAGTCATAGTACCAGTACCTGTGCTAGCAAAAACTACTTGACTTGCAGTAGCACTAATAACATAAAATGTTCCATTATAAGTTGTTGGTACCATGCCAGATACACTAATATAACTACCTACTTGATATGGAGTAGCAATCTGAGTAGCAAATGTTAGTGTAGATGTGTTTAGTGTATAGGTTAATCCAGTTGGAGTGCCTGTTGTTGTTACAACACCGGTGCCGCCTTGAGTAGTTGATAATGTAAATGTTGTTGATCCGTTGGTTGCAATAATATAATAAGTTGTAGGATTGGTATAACCTGTAATAGTTACACCGCCCAATGTTCCACTAATTACTACAGATTGCCCTACAGCTAAATTACTATTGCTTGTGCATTGAAATTGTCCGCCAATGCCTGTGACAGTTACTCCACTAAGTGTAGTACTAGTTCCGGATGCCGCAGTTGGAGTTATCTGTGTGCCCACTCCTGCTAATAATTTATTTTTAAATACGGTTGTCATTGATTATCCTAAAGTCAGTGCTGTTTGTACACCAATATCTTGTGCTGTACTTGAAGTTACACCACTACTGGTTCCTGCAACACTTCCCCATGTTGTTCCATTATATACTTCAACATATCCTGCATCGGTGTTAAATCGAATCATACCAGTAGTTTCGTATTGAGTAGCTGGACGATTTGAGCTGTTACCAACAGGAATTACAACACCGTAAGTTCCTGTAAATTGAAAATATCCGCTACCTGTGTTTACAAACTGTGTTACAGAATTACTAACTGTATTGGTTAGTGTATTAGTAGTAAATCTTAAATTACCTAATACAACACCTGCAGTACCTGTGGTATTAAAAACAATATCGGTGTTGGAATTAATAGCACTGATTGAATTACCAGTTAGCGTTAGTCCGCTAGTATTTGCAGTTGTAGCATTTACTGTAGTGGCATTTACTGTAGTAGAAGTTAGTGTATTTGAATATACTGTTGCCCATTGTAAACTATTTGAACCTAATGTATATGTATTTGTCACTGATGGCAAAATATTACTGTTAACTTCACCAGTAAATGTAATAGTATCATTACTAGCGGCACCTAATTGAATATTTCCGTCAGCTGTAATATTACCAGTAGCATGTAAGTTACCTGTTACTAAAACATTATTGTTTAAATTAATTACACCTGTGCCGTTAGCATTAATGTTAACAGCACCGTTTGCGTTTGTTGAACTTAGAGTATTTCCAGTTAGGCTTAAATTTCCAACTAGTGCAGTACCTTGATAGACAGTTGCATTTGTTCCCTGAGGACTAAATGTAATTGTTGAGTCGTTAGTTGAAATTGTGCTACCTGAAAAGGTTAGCAATCCTAGTGTTGCTGATCCACTAGTGTATAAATTTGTTGTTCGGGTAGTTCCATTAACTGAAAGATCGTTCGTTGGACTAGAAGTATTAATACCCACTCGGCTATTAACAACATCTAAATAGAGAAGGTTCGTCTCGAAGGCTAAATTTTGCCCATTACGGAGCAAATTATCCTTTAAGAGCGGACCGGAAATTCGACCAACAGCCATGAGCTCTCCTTGTACCCCCGTGTTTCACGGATAACCACCTTTTCATCCCTTGTTGTAAGGGCTCTTTGCGGGTTTACCACAGTCGGATATCGTAATGCTTGGTCAAGCACTACAGTATTAGTATTTAGCTGTTTTGATTTTTAAGGGTTGATTACCCTAAAATTAAGTCCCAAGCCCACATAACATCGTTGACTTGATTTTGAGTTAGTACCGCTGAAGTACCTCCTACTGGATTCCAACTTGTTCCATTATAAACTTCACTGTATCCTAGTGTTGAATTATAACGCAACTGTCCTTGTACAGGACTTGGTGGGTAATTACTGCTAGTTCCTGCTGGAAATACAACACCGTTATTACCGGTAAACTGCATGTAACCATTATTAATATTATTAAATGTTACTATAGCTGAAGGAAATGTTATAGTGTTTGCAGTATTAAAATAATAGCTACCATCAAAGTTAACAGCACCCGTTCCAGATGTTATAAAACTAATGTCATTGCCTGCACTGTTGGCAATAGTATTTGTAGTTAAAGCAATATTGCCGCCATTAAGTGTTGTAGCATTTAGGATTGTATTAGCAGTAGAACCAAATGTAGTTGCTGAATAAGTGTTTGTATAGATATTATTCCATAATAAACTATTTGATCCCAAGTTATAAGTATAAGTTGTGCTAGGTAAAATATTGCTATTAACGTCGGCACTAAATGTAATAAGATCCGTAACTTGATCACCAAGTGTAACATTTCCATCCCAGGTAATATTACCTGTAGCATGTAAACCACCATTTACTGTAACTTGTACACTACCGTTACCGTTAGTAAAGTTAATACTGCCTGTGCCGTTAGGTGTAATATTGATACTGTCATTTAGAACAGTGTCGCTAAGTGTATTACCATAGGCATATAAATTGCTAGTGCTTAATCCGGGAGTTGAAATATATGCTGTTCCAGCAAGTGCGCTGGGAGCAATAGTTACAGTTGTTAGTACTTGTTGAATAGTACTACCGCTGACTACAAAGTTTCCAATATCTGCTGTTGTATCAACTATTAAGTTAACTGAATCAATGGCATTGGGAGTGTATAAATCGTTAACAGGTGCATTATTATTAGCACCGATACGTTTATTAACTACGTCAACATATAAAACTTTGTTGTCAAATGCTAGGTTTGATCCATTACGTAGTAAATTATTTGCTAGTAATGGGCCGCCTATTCTACCTTGTTGGACGGACATTGCGACCCTCCTTAGGCGTCAAAACCTAATAGTGCTGTAACTACTTTACCTAATGGAACAGGGCTAGTAAATTGTAAATAGTTACCTGTGTAAGTAACTGAAGGTTCAGTGATTGTCACTGAGGTAGTGGCAGTTATACTAGAAGTTATAGTATTTTTGCTAAGTCCAATATTTAACAATGCATCAGTATTAGGATCTGTTTGATAACTTAATACACAAGTTGGTAGTGTAAATGTTAATCCGCTTGGACTTCCTGCTGTAGTTGTTATTCCTGTTGTTGCTCCAGGAAATGCACCTAGAGTAAATGTAGTTGAACTATTGGTTGTAATAATATAATATGTTCCATTAGCCACTGAACCTGAACCAATATTAGATCCTGTGATTGTAACTGCTTGGTTAACAGCTAGGGTAGTTGATGAACAACTGAACGCACCTGCATTACTTGTAATTGTTACACCCGACAATGTAGTCGATGACGGTATCTGAGCAGGTCCACTTACTACTGCACCTAAAATATTAACTGCTGGATAAACTGCTGTTGTACTAGAAATTGTTCCTGCGGTTATCATTGATCCAGTAGCTGGACTTGTGTAACTTACGCTTGATGTTGTTGGGGCTGGACTTGCTAGTACAGTAAATTTACCATTGTAGGCACTTGGTGAAAATCCTGCAACAACGATTGTATCGCCTGCGGCAAATGGTACTCCAGATTGTGTAGCAAATGTCAATGTAGCTGTTTGTCCTTGAGCTTGCATACTTACACTAGCAGTAGATTGGCTGATACTTACTGTGTAACTTGTACCAGTTAAACTGCCTGGGCTACCACTTGTATAACTTGCCACTGATTGACTTTGACTTAGAGTGTATGTACCTACACCGCCTGTACCAGTTCCAAATGCACTGATATAACTTCCAGCTGTCATGTTGCCGCCAGTTATTATCATACCCAATGCAATAGCACTTGATGTCACTGCGGTAACGTTGAGTGTTGTTGAACTTGATGTTGTATAACCAGTAAATGCCGCTGAGTTTACAGCTACAATAGTTGTTCCAGCTGTTGCGCCACTAGTAATTGTTTGTCCGCTTATTGGAGCACTACCACTTTGTACTGTTAGTGTTGTTCCAGCTGTACCCGATGGTGCTGATCCATTTGAAATAAAACCAGTAAATGATGTAGTTCCACTAGAGCTTGTACCAGTTCCTAATAAACTTGTGCTAAAATATAATGTAGAAGAACCAACTGTAGCTGTTTGACTAACTGTAGGTGTGTATGTTTCTCCTGGAACTGATTGTCCGTTTACTACGGTATAGTTATATCCATTCAGTTGAAGCACGTTTTCAACAACTACTAACACGTTCTGTCCACCATACTGTCCGGCAGCGGCACCGCCTGATTGTGGAATATCGCTTGAATAATTAAGTTGATTCGGTGCGTATGCCGAATTCAAAGGACCAAACATTGTGTTTGAACCATCTCCTGCACCTAAGTTTTGTTGGATAATTGCTGTAGGTTCTTTGAAACGTAAACTTCTCCAGTTGGCTGTTCCACCTCCCGTTGACCCTTGATATACTTCAACTTCATTAGTTTGAGTATTGTATCGCATAGCACCTAAATATGTGCCGTTGCGTTGTGCAGTAGTACCGTTAGGCAATACAAGACTTCCAAGTCCTGTTGGGCTTACGAACACATTATTATTTGATGTATCTGAATACAGAGTAGTATCAAATATTGCTCGACGACTAAGTGTTTGTTGTTTAAGGTATCTCATTATACTGGTAGTGTGCTTACGACAATTGACAATGCAGTTGATGATGTTTTTGCACTAACATAAATTGCATCACCTGATCCTAATACTAATTTTTCTTGATCTAAACTTACAGTTTCACCTGCTGGTACTGCTAGCTGATATACTATGATGTTAGTATTACTATTTGAAAATCCGCTAGGAACTGCCCAAATAGATATGTTATCCAATGCTCCTGAATAATTGCAAATCATCATAGAAGTAATAGCATTACCTGTACTAGGAGCTGTTACTGTTGGTAATGAAAGTGCTGTTGGTGTAGTTGTGACTGCGTATGCTGTTAATGCCATGTTCTTTCCTTATAGTAAAATACTTAGCAGTACTGCTCTGTTTCTACTTATTAATTCATCTGGTGTTGTACTTGCAGAATTTACAAAGTATATACCAGTTTTTCCCGGACCATATGTAACAGTTCCTGATCCGCCAGTTGTGCCATATGAATATATTTTAGTTGCTCCGCCTGTTGCAGATGCACTCGATGTTTGATTGTCTAACTGAGTGTACGCATTAATTTCTACTGCACCTGAACTTGATGTTAATTTTAAATTAGTTGAACCACCGGAAATGTCATTAATAGTATCACCGTAGATACGAACACTACCTACTGTTAAACTTCCGTTGGCACTAGTAGTAGTTCCACTAGAAGTAGTTCCTGTTACTGCGGCAAAATATCCAATTGGATTAGTGATAACTGGATTGTTAACATTAAATTGTAATTGTCCAGTAGCAGGTGTTGTACCACTAGCTGTTATGCTGGCAAATATACCAACTGTAAATGTTAAACCAGTAGTTGTTCCTGCGGTAGTAGTTATTGCTACACTACCTAAAGTTTGTAGTGTGAATGTACTGTATCCGTTAGTAGCTGAAATTTTATATGTAGTTGGATTTGAATATCCAGTAATAGATCCAGTTCCAGATCCAGTTCCACTAACTGTAATTTGCATGCCGACAAATAAAATTGTACTGCTACATGAAAACTGTCCGGCTATTCCAGTAATTAGTACGTTTGAAATTGTTGAACTATTTGGATATTGTACTGTGTTCACAATAGCTTGTCCAATACCTGATCCTGCATAGGTACTAGCAACATAGTTATTTAAATATTGAATATTTGGTATATGCCAAGTACTTAAACCTAGATTTGCATATGATTGTGCGCTAGTTGCCAGTGTATTAGTTGCACCGTCATAAACTGCGCCTGAGTTAACAATAGCAAGTGCATGTGATCCGCCTTGCAGATCAAAACTTAAATCAGCATTAGTATCACTGCTAATTGTTCTTAATTGTAATGCATTTAAAACTTGTGTACCATCTGTGATACCAGTTCTTAATACAAATGTTCCTCGCCCTGTTGGAGGATTTGATGTTCCACTTTCGCCTGGAACTGATGCGTCATAAAATTTAAGATTCTCGTTGTAGATTAATTGTGCTGCCGCTGCCGCACCTCTATCAATTTGAAATCCAGCTTCGTAAGGTGAAGTTGTAATACCGTTTGCTGTGGCCGCTGAGCCAGAAGCTTTGTTGATTTCAAAAATTATATCAGTAACTTGTGTAGTTGTTGATTCAATTTGTGTAGTAGTACCTATAACATCTAAGTTTCCATACACTGTAATTTTACCAGTTGCACCGGCACCTCTACCTGCGGCTGTACCTGTGGTGTCAAATATAATGTTACCACCTGCTTTTACCTGTAGACTATAGTCGCCGTTACTAACTTTTACAATTTTTGACATCTGTTATCCTGTAAGGTTAATGGGAGGAGTTGCCTCCCCCCAAATTAACTATTAAGCGTTATCTAGTGTTACTGAAACGTTAGCGGTCGGAGTTGTTAAATTCCATTGTGCCGCTTGTCCAGTAGTCCATTGTGTACCTGAAATTGGAGTTAAGTATGCCTTACGGTTTGTTAACTTAGATACAGCATAGACACCACCAGCACTGTCAGTAGCAATGATTGCCATCTGTCCAGCTGATAAACTGCTTTCACTAACTGCTGTTAGCTTGCACAATGTACCTGGGTATGTACCACCTTGTTGGATAACACGGTATGTACGTGAACCTTCTTGCTTGATGATATCACAATCAGTGTACAATGTTCCACCAATGTTAGCGTTAGCAATAATCTGCTCGTAACGTCCTGTGTAGCCACTTGTTACTTGAGCAGCCAATGTAGCTGTAGCTGTAGCTGAACCAGAACTTACTGTTACAACTGGAGTATAACCAGCGATTGTAACTGAATCGCTAACTGTGTATGTAAATGTCAAACTACCAAATCCGTTACCAGCAACGATTGTCAATGCACTTGTTCCTGCAATAGCATTTGCTTGGGTTGCATATAGTGAACCGCCAGTAGTTGTTACTGTTCCACCGATGTAATATACTGTACCAACTGTTGGAACTGAT
>Ga0214172_1000069_pt1 | contig 56738 bp, 77 predicted proteins | sample TroBogEpilimnion_29_FD_153010 | JGI IMG/M metagenome (GOLD analysis project Ga0214172, IMG submission 153010) | Freshwater microbial communities from Trout Bog Lake, WI - 12JUL2007 epilimnion | ecosystem: Environmental > Aquatic > Freshwater > Lake > Epilimnion/Euphotic zone | place: Trout Bog...
GGGGTCAAACCATAGGGTCAAAAGTTCAAGCATGATCCTCTTCAGTTCAAGCTCATCAGAAATTTGATCCCCTTCGACATGATAGTGAAGAAGTGTTGAAGTTAGACACCTCAAAATCAGCCAAAGAATTTTCCAAAACCTAGTATAGAAGATCAAGGGGATCATCAAATGAGCCTCTTGATCCCCTTCGAGTACCCCCTCTTGCTTATCAGACTCCTCTCTTGCGCCCCTTGACACCATCTGGTATGCTCTTCTCAGCCACCCTGAAGAAGGGGGGAGGGGGGGGATATTGTCTGAATCCAGACCTCCATGAGCGATTTAGCAGGTGGCTACGACCTCGGACCAAACACTGACGACTCTTATTTTTGTATTGGAATCATGCAGTTCTTTAGGAGGGTTCAAGCAATGAGCCCCTTCCAATCTAGTACCCCACAGTAAAAGTGCTAGTTGGAGCAGGAAGTTGGGAGGTTTCTAAGGATTACTCCAACACAAGAAAGTTTTAATGGCCCGCCCCGAATCATCAAAAATGTATAGTCGCAGGCAGGAAGTGAGCAGTCCCAAGAATTTAGAATCTACTAAGTTTGGGACTGTGGTATGCGCGAGAGGCTAAATCAATTGCTAACGATTAGCCGTCTGACCTTATCGCTGATTCCGGTTCCCGGTTTGGACAAGAGCAGTGTTAACTCCTGCTCGTTTAGGTAGATGTTGAAGGCTTTTCGATACCCCTCTGGTGGCTCGGCTTTACCTTTTGGCCGGCCCGGTTTTGACTTGGTTTGGTTCATAGTGTAACCTCTGCTCCCCCTCGATAAGCAAAAGAATACGTTTGGAAGGATTGGGCATCGGGCGATACTTGCTTGACTTCCGCAAACTCCATGGTTGCCGCGTCGTAATCGTAGTCGTGCGTTATCATATTCAGGGCCTCGATGATACGCGACTGTAAAGATCGGTTAGCATCGAATCCGGTGACTGATCCGAAAGAGCCACAAGGCTCTTCTAAGTCACACCAGTCGTTGTTTGGCTGTCCGTTGCCGATGCAACAGACTTCGATTGATCGTAGTGCCTCACTCATTAATTGCCCCTTCAGTGAGTTTAGTAACGCTAAGGATTACCACGTCTGGTGACGCGGGATAGTGGTGTTGGTGTTCGTCGTAGCAGTTATCGATGGTGTCGTACGGTAGAACATCGATGTCGATTTCGATAATTTCATTGTTGATCTTCTCCAGCGAGACGTCATCCTCAAATGGGAAGTTGAAGGTGTCCTTCAAGGCGTCCTTAAGGTTGTCTGCTTCGACGACGATTTCAGAATACACTCGGACGTTCCGAGCGAATTGGATGGTGAATTTAGGCATTGGTTTTCTCCTGTCTGATGGACTCATCAGCAGTGGCCTTACCACTGGACAGAGTAGGCTGTCTACCTGCTCTGTTTCGTCCTGTAAGAGTTGCTTAAAGTAGAAGGGGGATATGCTCCCCCTTATGGAGTGTTAGGCTGTCAAAGACTTAGCCAATGCTTTAATCCATTGACCGGGATATTCCGATGCGGACGCTAGTCGTAAAATGTGTTGTTTCCCGTCTTCAGTTTTTGACAATGCGGTCAAAACAGATTTAGCCGCTCTGACAAGATGCGGGCACGTTTCAAGGTAGTAGCGGTTATTTGCGGGTGTGGGATTGGTTTTCATGGGTTTTGTAAGCATGCTTTATTTCGAGGATGCTTGGACGTAGACTGCAAAGCCAATTTCGGAAGCAATCTTCCGACACTCTTCGATCATTCGGTTAGCTCGTTATTAGTTCTTCGTGTACCTTCTTGTCTTGTTCACGTTGTCCGTCAAAACAGTAGTTGGCTAGGGGGAACGTTCTAATCTCGTATGCCAAGTCTCGAAGATGCTGGGCGTAGTAGGCTTTGTCAAAATGAGGTTCCAGTTCATTCCAGATAGCTTGAATCTGATCCTCTGGAAACAATGCGCAGATCTTGTTCATCCTGATAGTCGTGATGTTGGTATCGGTGCTGCCGATCACAGTACAGGCTATCAGCCGTGTTCCGAATTCTGGATCGTCTCCAAGGGGATCGGTGGCTGTCTGAGCAGTCTGCAAAGTTAATGTCGAACCCATTCCTGTGTGAATGATGCCGATTGATCCAAGTTCGTAGTAGATTTTCATTATGTTCACGGGATCAAAAGAGATTTGATCTTGGCAATAGCGTCTTTAACTTGCGACGTGTCAGAAATGTTGACCATGATATAGCCATCATTATTCGATGAATAGCAAGAAGGTAAAGCGTGACCGGAAAAGCGAACTTTCACTCGTGGGCCATCAATCATATAGCCTTCGGCATCCAATCCCAAATCATCGTTCCAGACCGTAAGATAACGGGAAGCTGACTTCTCGGAATAACTTGCATAAACGGTTAAACCTGCTTTTTCTAGTTGATTAGACATTCGATTGAATGAAGATGCTAAGCCAGTGAATCCGCTTGATTTCTTGATAAGTGACATGGTTGTCTCCTAGTCCCATCGGAGCAGACTTTGGACTGCTCTTGTGGTTTAACAGCCCAGACTGGCTGGACTGCCCATCACCATTGACTATGTGGGGAAGATAAGACTTCCTCTTAGTGAGTGTTTAGAAAAATGATCTCGGTCTTACATCTGGCCCGTACTTTCCAGAGTGCCGAGCCACACAAAGAAGTTCGTCTAACCAGCCGTCATTCACTCTTTCCGCAATCGCGTCAAGAATTTCGGTTTTGGTCATTTTGCGAAGTGGAGCGTAACCCCCAGTGATGGAGCATTCGGTTCCTTCGTTTTCCAAGAGCAAAACGATTAATCCGCTGTTTTTTGACAAAATAATGTGCCCTCGGTAGTTATCGTGAGTGAAAGAGAATGCTGGTTTCGTGATCATTTGCCCCCCTATTGAGCATCTCTGTTTCTAGAGATTGGAAGTATGCTCTTGCTTCTGCTTTACCCTTAAATGACTTACCGAATGTAGCATGGCACAGGTAATCAAAGTGAGTGACACTCCATTTGCGGTTTGTCCACCGTGCCATTGATCCAGCAGGTTCAAACCCCGGCTCATGCTGTTTGAAGTACCAACATCGGTTATTCTCAGAGTCCACAAACGCATCGATAATCGATACCTGCGACATCTGGCCTTTGGCGTCAGTGTAGTTAGCTAATAGAATCTTCCCTGCTGGGATTTCTCGTTCTTGAATCATTTTATTGTCTCCTTCTGACGGACTCATCAGCAGTGGCCTTACCACTGGACAAGTAGGCTGTTTACCTACTTGTTTCGTCCTGTTACTTGTGAGTGAAACTCACAGATATAAGCTTTCTGCTCAATAGGCTTATCCCATGATCCGAACCGTTCTGGTTGATCGATTGGTATTACTGCTTTGCCCATGATTAGCTTTGGACTGCTACCAAACGGGAAGAGGATTTGCACACTTCCGAGAATGTAGCTTGGTCCGAGAATCGATTGCTTTAATGTTGGTTTCATGTTGTCTCCGGCGCCTCACTCATCAGAGCAGGGTTGGCAATTCCTGCTGACACCAGCAGTTGCTGGTGTTTCGTGTTTAAAGATCAACTCTATGCAATTGTCAAAGTGCGGACTGTTGGAAAGCGCCTCATCCGTTTCTGATTGTGCGGTTCTTCCGATCCTCAGATCAGCGACTCTCTGTGGAGTCCTCGGTGCGTCTATGGATAAGATCATAGCACGATTCACTGTTTATACAAGTGGTTTTAGAATAGATTTTAGTGATGGCAGTGAAATACAGTATTGTTACTAGGTGAGGCTATCGATTGAACCTGTGGGTAAACCAATGTTTCACAGATGTTTCACAGACAAGAGCAGTCTCAGGGGTTAGGTTCAAAACACCCATTTCTTGCCGTCTGGAATGCCCAAAAGTGGGCATCAAATACCTTGCCTTGTGTTTATATGCCTATTTTAAAAATGGCATCTGAACCGGTTCAGTTTGCGATTTGAGCGATTGGCCCCGACGGGCTGGAGCAGAAATTCACAGAAAGTAGTAGACAAACAGGTAGAAACCTACGATCTGAGAATCGTTAGGTTGGCTAAGTATCGTGCGAGGATCGTTTGGAACAGGAAACGAGCAGAAACTGGCGCAGTTGAGTAGTCCACTGCTGACAGACCAGCAGTCGATGAACAGGCTGTCAGACAACCAAGCAGACGTGCTTAATGGTGCGCTGTGCTGTGGCACCAGCAGTCGAGCAGTCGAGCAGTCGAGCAGTCGAGCAGTCGAGCAGTCGAGCAGTCGAGCTTACTCTTGGTTGGTTGGTAGGGTTGGTGGATGGGCTGTCGCTTTCGCTCAAGTATGTCCCCATGCCCACATGCCCCCCCCCCACACACCCGCTGGCCGCCGATCGCCTCCGCTATCGCCCCGATACAAACTGCGGCCTATTTTTTTGGACAAAAACCTTTTGGGTAGCATTGTTACTATTTCTCATGGTAATCTAGCGCCGCCCACCCGGGCAAGGAGTTTCTATGTTCATAAAGCTTCATGAGAACTTTGGTGCAGAGACCTCGGAGACCTACTTCAACATGGCGACGGTCACTAAGGTCTTAAAGAGTCGACAGGACTCGACGTTCTTGATCGTAGGTGATGAGGGGTGCGAGATCACCGAGACGCCAGAGGAGATCATGAATCTTCTCAAGGTTGCCCAATACAATGCGACGGTTTATCCTGTTTTTGGTTGGACCCAGCCATTGACTATCAACAGTGAAACGCAGTGGAAGGCAATTCCCCAGACACACACTAGCCCTAACATCAGTGGGGAGGGTCCAAAGGAATGAAAGCGCCGTGGATGAGGGAAGATGGCCCGGGCTTTGTGTTCCGCAAGTTCGAGCCGAGGGATAAGCCCGATAGTTTTCAGGTCTTCTGCCGCTACCGGGTTGGCGACAATCGGTCGCTGGGTGTTTACCGGATGGGGAACAAGGGGCCAGTGAAATCGCAGGCTCTGAAGATGTTGACAGACGCGACGCCTGAGACACTGCTGATGATCCTGTGGCACTTTATCGAGACGCCTATGCTGATCAAGGGGCCGGGAACCCCTGTTAGCCACAAGAAGGGCAAGTATGATGCGGCTAAGAAGCACATCATCAAGGCGCTGGAGATCTTTGTGGAGATCAGGGAGGAGGACGAGGAGGAGGCAAGGAAGCTGGCCGAAGAGGTGAACGGAAAGAAGGAGAAGGTGGAAGATGATGGGAAGTAGTGAGCCAAGTATTCCCAGGCACAAGTGGCGCGAAGTCACCAGTTATCGTCGGGGGCGACCGGGTGAGCATAAGGTGTTTGCCTACGATGTGGACTTGACTCCAGAGGAGATCGAGGCAGGCCATGTGGTGACGCCTACAGTGGTGTACTCGATCCACGCTGGGGACAGCGACGATGTGCTGGCTGTGCTTAGGTTTGACGAGGTTCTAACCCCAGATGTGGTGTGTGCGATCCTTGACGACCATTTGACGACTAGGGCGAAGACAGAGAACATCAGGATGCTGTACGACCTGAATGTGGCGATCGGCAAGATCAAAGAGGCGTTGGTCCACTTGGTCCGCAGGCATGATGCGGTGCCAGTGCAGGAACCTGAAGGATAAAAATGCCCCCTACCGGACCAAGGTGAGGGGGCTATGGAGGATACACGTATGGACACCGTGTCCCTTTGTTGCTTGTCATTTTGTACCGACGTCGCTATTTTTGTTGAAGGAGACCGCGATCTATCGGGGAGTAATGAAACCCAAGCACCTGCAATGGAAGTTATACCATAGATGGTTTTGATTCTGGCGAGACATTGTTAATCTTCTGAATCTTCAGCAAGAATCCTCTTTAGTTTATCGCTAGAGCGCACAAACATTCCCAGACAAAGAGAAGCGCCACCATGATAACCCATTTTAAACACGGTCTGATTCTGTAGAATATTATGCTCTTCTAATGCCACAACTGAGGCGATGCCGTATCGTAAAGCCTCATGGCAAAGTTCATCAAACCTATCCATAAAATCATCAAAAGAGTTGGGTTCACTCATCATGTTATCTTATGCACCTCCCAATCGCATTCTTCGTCTTCTGCTACCAAGGTTAGTTCGTCGCATCTATCCAATTCTTGAGTGACGCCATCAAGGGCTTCCTTAATTTGACGAATGCTGAAGTAGTTGAAGCAAGCCGCCGCATTTACATAGCACCAGACTTTGCCGCCGCCCACATTCTCTGTGTTCATCAGGTTGAAGCGTTGGCCATTAGCCAACGGAGAGATCCGATCGTTGATGACAGCTAAGGCAAGCAATGACTCCGAGCCATCATTATCGTCGCAGTTCAGTGAGAACGCTAGAATAGCGTGGGTAAGGTAGCTCATTACGCCTGCAACTTCAGAAGCTCTTTGATTTCCGCAAAGTACTTCTCAAACTCATGCGGATACTCCGCTGGGTTGACCACCCGAAGGATGACGATGAAGAAGAGAATGACCAGCTTCTCTCTGGTCGTTAGTGGGCCTTTAGATTTGTTCACAGGAAATACCTCGCAAGCCTCTGCCCCTGTTCTCGCTCGGGTAGACACCCAAAGTTCTCAATGATTGCTAGTGCCTTATGGAATGTAATGTACTTAGTGAACCAGAGGCTGTAGATACGAGCCAAATGTGGATCCTCTGAACCCACGTAGTAGGTGCAGGTGTGCCCGTTATCCTCTGGAGTCACAAAGCTGACGACGGCGTGAGGCACCAGTCGCTTGATCAGCTTGCAGAACTCGTTTTCAAACTCAAGGATGTTCATCTCAGTGCCGCGAGCAAGGATCAAATCCTTTATGTCGGCGTAGGCTTGAGTAAATGATTTGCCCTTGTCCATCTCCTTGTCGAGTAATCCCTTCCATGTCATCCCATCCATTATGGAGTCTGGGTAGTTGTAAAACTTTGCAAGCTTTTCGAGTTGCTGAACTGCCATACCGAGTGAATCTAGAATTAGTGCCATAAGTGTGGTGTGGTTAGTAACCCCGGCTCGGCCAACTGACTTAGCCCTCGCAGAAAGCTTCGCCGGGATCGATTTGCCGCCAGTCTTGCCCTGACAAAAACAAGAACCAGCGGACTTCTTTTGTATACATGGCGGGACTTGAACCCACATCCTCCATGATCGGTTGCCTTGTCCGGTTACGATCCGGGAGCTTCCGTGGCGTTCTACCGTTGAGTTACATAGATAACAACGCTATGTTACACCATAAATGTATTCAGGTCAACCTCTTCGGCATTTCCAATCGTTCCAGACTCGGAATATTGCCAAGCGTAGTAGGTCGTGAAGGGCGCTGGGATTCTTGGGACCAATACTCCGTACTCAGCGATCCAGAGCTTGAACACAGAAAGGCGCGGGTCGTTGTTCAGTACCTCATCGATGAATGACGGGGATGCATAGAGTCCTACACTGTCAATTCCCGTCGAACGAATGATCTGGGATCTCATGTTGAGGAGCAGGTTAATCCGGGTGTCAAGCTCGATTGTCATCCATGGATCTTTCCCCCGAGATGATTCGGCGTCAAGAACGGGGAAAAGATTGCCTACCGTGCCATCTAGGGCAGTCAAGAAGTTGACGATCTGCGACTTGGACATGATCGTCGGATCGACAAAATGATATGCACCGTGGAGGATCTCATTTGCCTCGGCCTGCTGTCGGAATGTGGCGTAGCTTGGGTCTTTGAACACTGAACCTTGGGAAGCTTTAAGGTAGCAACGGGTGTAGCCCTGCCGTCTGGCAAGTTGGAAGTCAAATCCTTGTTGGTGGTGGCTGATATCGAATCCTGCGTAGGTGGTTGACATGGCTTGTGGTTACTCCTTTGTGTGTTCAATGTACGGATGTGTGGTCATAAAACGTGGGTTCTTGCCGTTCGGGTTGTGACTGCGGCCAAAAGCTTTCCAGTCGATTGGGATTCCGCAACCCTCGGCTTCGACTAGGGCGTTGATCTCGCCTTTCAAGCTTTTGATGCGGCTTATAATCGTAGCCATGGCTTCGTAATCGTTGCTGTGTGATGAGAAGGTGAACCGATAGGCGGCTAGAATTTGGTGGTGATGGCTTGGATCGCCCTCGGTGGGGCGAACTATGTCGATAAGAAGCATCCAGATTCGGTTCGAGTCGTAGTTTTTATACTCTGGAGACACCATATTCAGTGTCATTCTCGGCGCATTCAGGCTTGCATCGGTTGACAACGAGTAGTTGTGAACCACGGGCTTACTTTTAGAGAACTTAACCGAGAATGACAGCATAATTCGCCTCCAGATATGTACTAGATTAGACGAATCTGAGGTCGATTAGTGTGACCAAGTAGCGCCAAAAACAAATCCGATCGATTTGCTGTTGACGTCGCTGAGCTGGAACTTCTTCGACACGTCGTAGGCGTCACCAACGCCAGCAAACAGGCTGAAGTTAGTGGTCTTGGCGTAGTGGAGGACCACACCTGCTCCGAGGGCTGGCTCCTGAGTCGTTGCGTTGGCTCCGAATAGGCCATCGACGGACAATGTGAACGGCCCTTTATTATAAAGCTGTCGTACAGGCTTGTCAATGACGGCAAATGTGTTTTTACGCTGGATGAAGCTGGCAAATCCGGTTGTGTCGGCCATGATGGAGGACGATAGGGTGGCGAGGATCGTGAATGTAATGAGTCTTTTCATATGGCTACCATTTTGAAGGAGGTTACGACGGATCGGAACAGGACATCTTTAGCTTGCTGTTCCAGCGGCAATTTATCAAATGGAACTAAGCAAGGATGTGTCTTCGCGCCCGCATCCTTCACCTCACCATAAACCCAACCGTCTTCAATTTTTTGAGCTGACCATGAGTCGTGATTGGCACTTGCGGGGGCATCGGGATTAGCCAATACAAATTGCACGCCTTTTATGGCGCTGTCTTTTTGCCACGTTGGGGCAAGGTTCCATTCTGTTTGCGAAAAGTCGCCAAGTGCCGCACAATATGCACGGTTTGCTTCGTGGCATACCCGAGCAATCTGTTCTACTTCGATCATAGGTATTTCTCCTTTTGGAAATATTTTCAAAGCGTAGTTTAGCCCTTTGTGGCTTTGTATTTGGACCTTAGAGCCTGTAAATAGATCAAGCCGTCGTCAATGCTGTGAAAGATGTTGACCTTTTCGATGTCGGATTCGGTCATCGTGTTGACTACAACCATCACTGATGGGCTGATATAGGAAGCCTCAAAGTCTCCCGCGTCGGCGTAGTCGTCGTGCTTCTTGTACGAGGCTAGGGTGATGGATCTTCCAAGGACTCCACTGTATCCGTTCCTTGTCAAGGTGAATCCAGAGGAGTGAATGTGCCCACCGATGGTTACGTCGGCTTTTGACCCCCGGAAATTCTTCTTCAGTGGACCATGCGACGGGTTATACATCGAGTGTCCCTTGTGGTAGTGCCTGATATCAAACATGACCTCAGAGGAGCCGCAGATTAGTTTTGCGGCTATGCCGTGGTCGACCCCGAGTATTTTATGCTTCTGACACAGCGTGGCCGCTGTGGATGCCCACTTGTCGTGGTTACCAAGAATGACAATCAGCCAAGGGACGTAGGTGATAAGCCACTCCATTAGCTCGATCGCTTCGTCGGCAGTGCCGTGTTGCCTGCCATAGAGGTGGCCAAGTGCGCGGATCCAGTTGTTAGTGAGGTCGCCAATGTTGATGCCGTAGACATGGTCGTTGGATTTGATTGCCTCAAGATCCTCGATCATCTTCTCGATGTCAGTTCCATCATCGTCAACGTGTGGATCGCCACAGCAGAGAATGGCGTATGGGCCTTCGTCGGAAATGGTAATCGTGACCCCGGATTTCTTCTGGTCGTAGTGGGCCTTGTTCGCCTTGAATGTTTCGACCTTCTCGGTCAGAATATCCTTGATGGGTCGAGCAAGTTTTGGAAGAGAACTGATCACCACACCGGGTTTCAGTTGCTGGGCCACGCTTGGCAGTGGTTCATCTATTGTCGCCGTCTCGATAGGTCTTGGCAGTGGGTTAGAGAGACCCAGTTCTTTTACCTTGTGAGTGATCGCCACCCGTGACCGCTTCAGGATATTCCCTATTTCGGAATAGGGAGTGGTCTTATAAAGATCGATGACGAGGTTGATCTCGTCCTGTGTCCACATCTTTTTCTTTTGGCGCACAAAAACCTCCTTGCTACTTGCAGTCCCACTTCCTGAGCGACTTGTTGATTCGGCTGTTCGGATCTTTGGCAGTCTTCTCGCTGGTCAGCTTTTCTTTCATGCCCTCCATGCGAGAGCAGAAGCTCTTCCTGCGGCCTGCCGCTTTTGGCGAACTGTCGGCTTCCTTCTTTGTTACTGGCGGCTTCAGATTGTGGCCCTCTGCCTTTGCCGATGCTCTACCCTTGGCATTCAATCCACCCTTGGGATTTTGCCCTTCCCTTCGTTGCCATGCTGGTGTCTTCAAGTTCATGGAACCTCCAATGGCAATTCTACAGTATAAGCCGAAATCCTAGTACATTGGCGTGACTACAAAGAAGGAACATACCTACAATGCCGATTGCTGATGCGCCAGATTTCACCTCGATCGTTGGCAAGCATGAACCAGAGTTCTCCGTCGGGCGAATGCTCGATCGCGCCAAGAACAGCGTAGGTTTGGCCTTCAGTGAACCCACTAAGGGCTGGAACGGGAGTCAATGGTTGCTGACCGGCAAAAGTTTTGATCGTTACGTGTAGATTAGGTTGAAGGTAAAGAGCCATCAATCTATTCTCCCCAATCATCAGAAACAGTCATACAGACATCCCGTTCAACAAAGCCTTTCGGCTAGGGTTTTAGTTACCATCCTGTAATCACCTCTGCTTGAAAGCCTTTCTCAGATAGCACATCGTAGACCATGCGTCTTAGCGCATCATTGCCGTCTCGGACCTTGGCAATCACAACGCTCCAATATGGTTGGGAATCTTGCTCCCCAACTCTTTGAAATGACTTGTGAAGTTCCACCGATACGGGTGGAGTTTGGCTTGCATCAAACAAAACCTTCCATTGGTCCGACTCATCCCGTAACAACTGATCCACAATTTTGTAGATGCGTTTAGCTTCTTCGGCTAGTTGTTCACTGTTCATTCAAATTCTCCCTTGTACGTTCCTGCTCTTTCTTGTCTTGTACCGTCCGATTACCTTGGCAGTAGTCGCATAGCCCGTGGTTGCGGCAGTGGGGCGAGACGGCTTTGGCTTTATGGTATGGTTTCCGCTTCTCTTTACCGTGTTCGATTGCTTTATCTAGGCTCACCTTCTTGCATTCTTTTGAATGCCCCCATACAAGTACAAGAATTGCAACGAATCAAGGTTGTTTTCCAGACAATGCTTTTCGTGGCGAATACGTTTATTTTTAGCTTTCCAGTAGGCAATATCCTTCTGGTATTTGTTCTCGTGGTAGTGGATCGCTGATTCTGCTATTTGCAGTTGACGTTGTGCGGTGTCTCGTTCCCATTTAAGAAGTTTGATTGCTTGGCTTGCTTTCTTGTTTTCAATAGTGACTATTACCAAAACGACAATAAGTGATGAACCGCAGAGTAAAGCAAGAGTCATAGCCGACGGGTAGAAATGTGTCATTTTTTGCCCCCTACAATGACTTCTGCGGGTTCGTCCAGTTGTTCTGCGACAATACACCCATCAGGATGTTTTACGCAGTCTTCGACGGCTAATCGAGTTGCATGGTCCACGTAGAAGTACATCTTTCCACGTTTGTTCAGTTGCCAAACTTCATGTTTGATTGCCGTTGGTGGGTGGTTGACTGCTACCAATGGCTTAAACGCTAGATAAGCAATGATTAAGGCAAGTCCCAATATAATCGCAATACCAATCCTTCCCAGCGTTTCAAATGCTTTTCCAATTCCTTCCATTCACTCCCCCTCCTTTGCCTGTTCTGTCATGCCGCCACCTCAAATTCTTTCATCTCTGTAATAGTCCATCTAATAGACTCTCCAAACCTGTTCGTTACATAGAAGTAATGGGCTTTGTTGCTTGACATGGGCTTCAACACCGTGAAGACAGGAAACCCTTCACCCTTGCTTAATTTCTGACCTTTCTTTAGGCTCTTAGCTGTTTCGGTTGTCATTTTGTTCGCATCTCCTTAACGCCTTTAGGCACGCCTCTTTTAGTTGTTCGTGTTCGTTCATTCCGTTGGCGTCACCGATATGATCCACGTATCCGGGTGGTAAGTTGCTCATACGAACCCCATATTTGATTCAATGATTTCCCACGTGTTTTTAGACACTCGCTTCCATTTGGCACCACTCAAAGGACCGTAGATCGTGATAATCCATTCATGATCAGGGTCTTTACGTGCTTCACGTTCTGCCCTTGCTCCCGTCCAAAATGGAGGCCACTTCTTAGAGTGTGGGTGCTTGGTTCTCCATGCTCGTTCACATTCCATTTCGTCGTAAACCGGAACGCCATCCTTGGTTACTTGAGCAACCCCAAACCCTACGCAAATATAAGAGCAAAGGTTAAAGTTTCTTTTTGGTGTTCCACCACATATGCAATCGCTCATACTCTCCTATCCTCCTTACATCTATCGCACATTCCCTGAAAAGTTCGTCTCTCGTTCAATACATCTGCCCTCTTTTGGGCTAGTTCCTCACTGGCCCACGTCTCCGAGTGTTGTCCGTTTAATGGCTCTGGATAAACCACTAGCCAGTTCTTACCGCTTTGTTGGATAGTGAAGTGGTTAGGCATCTTTTGCCTCATGTTTTTCATTTTTCACGTACATTGGGTGGTTCATATCGGATGGGATGCGGAAGAAAGACTCTCCACCTGTCAATTTATCGGTCCAAGTCTTCCCGTCAAAACTTCCATGCAGTTCAATCTTTCGGGCATCAATCGTGATCCATTTCTGGCCGTTGCTCATTGGTTTTGCTCCTTTCTAAAGCTTTGCTCAATCGCTTTGCGGGCAATGGCAGAGACTGTGATCCCTTCACGCTCGGACCTGCGCTTGATCTCGTTGTACATGGCCTCATCAATATAAATGGTTATGTTGCTACTCCGCTTGGGGGTTTGCATTACTTGAATAGCAGGCGTCGGCTTGGGTTGAATTTCAACCGTGGACTCATAGTGGCCGACAATAAGCTGACGGATCCAAATTGAGTTGGCAACTCCCGCGTTATAGGCTTGCTGGTTGACATATTGGGTCATTTCTAGGTTCATCCATACGGCAACTTTGTTTTGCCGTTCATGTTTCATGCAGGTAATCTTCATGGGCTTCCTTGGCTAAACCGCCAATACTAACAATCATAGCACTATCTGGTGCGCTTCAAAATAGAGATATATAAACAAAGCAAAGAAAATGTGCAGGAATGATTTGCTCAATTGTTTGCTGTGGTCACATTGTCGGTTACAATAAAAATGCGATGCCTAGAGTAGAAGACCCGACAAAGACCCCATGGTATAAGCACTGGTTTCTTGATGTCAGCATAATTGTGGCCTTAATTGGCCTTGTTATGACTGTCATGGCTCAAAGCACAGAGAATGGCCGTGAGAAGCAAAAGATCGAGGACCGTGTTGGCAACGTGGAGACTAAGGTTAGTGACCACGACACCCGGATTAAGGAGGTCGAAAAGATCCCCATTATCCTCAACCGAATGGACCAAAAATTAACCGATATGCACGACTTTTTAGGAGTTCCTCCAAGGAAAACCAAATGACCTTCATTTCAGGCTTGAAGTACGTCGGGGCATTTGTCGTAGGGTTTCTAACTCCGCTTGTAGGTACCATGGCTACAGGGCATTGGCCTTCTGGCTCAATTTGGCCTATAGCGATCGCTACAGGGCTTACCAATACTGGGTTCTTCCACATGAAATCTCCAGCCCAAAAGGATAAATGAACGAACAAATACCATTGACCGAAATGCAGAGGAAGTTTGCCGAGTCAGTTTTTGCTGGGCATAGCTTGATCGAGTCTTACAAGATGGCTGGTTATAGTGTAATCAACCGCAAGACGGGCTTGCCTCGCCGGGAAAATGGCATGAGGGTTCATGCATCAAAGCTCCACGCATCGCCGCAGGTGCAGGAATACCTTAACAACCTAAGGCAGGAAGGTCTCAAGAAAACCATTCTATCGGTCGAAGAGACAAACCGTGGCATGAAGGAAATTACGGTCGCTGACATTGGTGACTACTTCACTGATGACGGTGAAGGCGGCCAGCGGATCAAGAATTTCCATGAGATGACGCCTGAACAGCGAAGGCCAATTAAGGCTGTTAAGTTCAAGAATGGTCAGGTTTCCGAATTCTCGTTGGAAGGCAAGTCCCCAGTTCTTTTTAAGGCCGCTGATATCCTTGGGATGGTCACCAATAAGGTCGAGTTGTCAGTCTCCGACGAGGCAGTCTTCCAGTTCTTTGGTAGAGCGATGGCTCAGGAAGGAATCGATCTCGAGACGGTTAAGAAGATTCTAGCCAATGTCAACCAGCAAATATCGGAAGTTCCAAAGGGGCTTGGCATTACGCCAATCATCAATTCGTTTATTGATCGAAACGAGTTAGTTGACGACGAAGTTTCCGACGAGGAGTAACTAGCCTATGGGTCTTAAGACCACCGACATAGAAAAGCTTGTCACGGACTCGTACAAGCTTGAGGATCGATCGCATCTGCTACCGCTGTGGAAGGCTCCATACGATCAGGACACGCCAGAGACAGCCTATCGGTTCGTTACGGAGTGCTGTTGGACCTACAACGAGGCTGACGGTCCTATGGAGCTTATCCCTGCGAACGAGTATGTCCGTAGGCTTTGCTACGAGTGGTGGGAGTGCAGGAAGACTGGCCGAACACTGATCATCGAAAAGTCGAGGCGACTTGTTGTCTCTTGGATCTTGCGAGGACTAGAACTTTGGTCGCTTGGCCTCAAGCGAGGCAAACACACAATCGTCGGATTGACTTATCCGAAGGCCGCTGAACACGTCTGGCGTATTTGGCATCTTTGGGAACAGCTTTGCATTCACTTGCGCTGGCACAAAATTGACGATGCCCAGCACCATGGCGGCAACCCAATGAGCCAGAAGCTTGACGATGTCATTCTTCCCAACGGAAGTATCGTCGAGAAGATCAACCAAGATGGTGGCTCTTTACAGGGATCTGGCTACTCTGGGGTCACTCATGAAGAGTTCTCACTGTACAACCTGCCTGCGGCAATGTACAGCCAGTCGAGGTTTGTTACCCAAGGCGCTCCCGGCAATGTTGGTGGCTTTGTCGTCATCGTCACCAACTCGGCCCCTAACCCTGAATGGCAAGAAAGAAAGCAGGAAGCGGGTGGGGTAGCTGGGCTTGATGGCAGGATGCCGCACATTAAGGCTCGGCAGATACTTGGCCTCGATGAGTGCGGAAAGACATCACTACTAATGCAAGGTATGGCCGCAGTCGACACTCGGGCTGGCGACCGATATATTGCACTTCATTACTCTGCCGACCCACAGAAAGACGGCGCATGGGTGTCCCGAGAAAAGCGAGGACACGGGATGCGCGAATGGGATCAGCAGATGGAGATGATCGAGGAAATCTTCAATGGGGAGCCTGTCTACAAAGATTATTCGGAGGCAAGACACTCTCCAAAGCTCGTCAGAGAGAAAGGCGTCCCGATCATTAAAGGATCGGTTTACATCGGAGGCTGGGATATTGGGCTTCAGCCAGCGTTTGTCTTGCTACAGGTGACACCGATCTACCAGATCCAAGCTATCCTAGAAGTAGTATCGATGGGCGGCGAACCCATGGAAGCATTTGCTCCTAGAGTTCTCAGGGCAATCAAGGAGCGAATACCGGGACGGTGGGACGAGATTTACCACGGCGCTGACGCAACTGTCATCAATCGAACTGCGACCACAGGTGATACGGTTCAAAAGGTAGCCCGAGCATTTAACCTCTATTTGCGACCACAGACCAACAATCTTCAGGTCCGACTGTCCAATGTCACTTGGGCGCTGGTAGACGAGATTGAGGAGCGAACTCCTCGTCTGATTGTGGACCCAATAAACTGTCCAACCCTTGCTACAGGATTTCGAGGAGCCTACAAATATGAAGACAACCCAAGGGGAGACTCCACTGGACCGGGTAGAATAACTAACTTACCGTTAAAAAATGGTTACAGTCATATTCATGACGCCTTCCAGTATTCGATTACGATAGCAAGGAAATTCTGTGAAGGTAAACTGCGGCTACGATAACATGTTATCATTTAGGCACAACCCATGAAGAACGATTCAACTGTCAAGTTACTAGTGGCGCAGGGGCATACGGCCATCTTGACTGATAAGGACAAGCATTTGATCGCGGCCACTATTATGTCGACACAGCAGACGATCATCGACAAATTGGCCGAATGTGTCGCCAATGTAAACAAATTGTCTGAGGCAAAGGAAGGAGAAGACGTTGATCCAGCAAAGGCTGAGATTTTTTCGCTGACAACGGCTTCATTGACAGCGTTTACGAAAGCCATGGAAATCATGAACACCGTCATGCAGGAGAACCCACTATGAATTTTGCAGATGCTTGGGGGCAGATGCTCCAGCTAGGGAGGAAAGTGCGTCGACCTAGTTGGGATGGCGATCGGTTTTGGCTAGTAAAGGGCAAGGATCTTTACGAATCCATCGGCGGCAAGGAAACCTTTAAGCAAAAGGTCAACACCGAGGACACATTTGCCGATGATTTCGAGGTGGTTGAGTAGTGGTTACCGATTCGGTAAAAGTCAGGCTTCCAAATGATATCAGTCACAACATCGATATTAAGGCGGCTTCCGAAGCAATCGCGGTCGTCGGCAACCGAGTTGTGGTCGAGATGCTTCCAGTTGACAAGCCCACTACGCTCCTACTTCCAGACAACCTAATCAACTTCTGGCGAGGTTGCGTCGGTGTAGTAATTCAGTCTCCCAATTTCGTGGTTAAAGCCAAAGGAAAGCTGATCGAACCTCCCATGGTTGGCGATCTTGTCATTGTTCACCCACAAGATGGAGTGCATATCGACAATGCCGAAATGGGCAAGTACAAAACGTCGAATCAAATCCGAGTTTACGGAGCTTATGCAGAGTACGTCGGTGAGCCGATTGCCTGCGACTGGTGGGAATCAATTATGGCAAGCATTGACACAAACATGAATCTAAGGGCTTACGGTAACAAGAGCATCTTCAAGAAGGACAAGGCGGTCGGCGTTTCGGATAACGGAATCTTCCTCCCTGATGGCCATCACCAGCGAAATGAAATGGCAATTATTGTGTCAAGGGGGCCATTGGCCGATCCAGATGCAAAAGTGGGCGACAGAGTATCGTACAATCCACATTACATAGAACGCGACGGCGTTGATCTCGGCACAGGAGTTTCGAACTTCGACTACTTCATCGCCAGCGATCTAGCAATCAATTACGTCGTTACTGAGGATTGACATTGAAAGACGAAACCCCCAAGAAAATAAAGCTGACCGACAAAGGGCTGGTTGATATCCCAGAGCTTGAGGAGCGAAACAAGTTAGCCCTCAAGATCAAACTGGATATTGACGCAGGTATTGAGACCCAAGGCTCAATGGGAACTTGGTGGTTGGAGGCCGAACGAGCCTATCTTAACGAGGCTCCTTCGGTGCAGAGTCAGCTTGATCAGGGGCCAAACGATCCCGGTTATCAGGTCTTTACGATGCCATTGACTCAAACCCGAGTCGATATGCTTTCTGCACAGGTCACGACTGTTGTCACCAAGCAAGATCCGTTGATGACGGATATCAGTGACGATGAAGATGTTGCCGAGAAGAGGCAGAAAACACTGCATCGCGTCTGGATGGATGGAAAGTTCCCTGTCGCAGTATCCAAGGTCGCCAATATGTGTGGTGTCAAGGACATTGGTATCTACCGGATAACTCCGGGCCTTGTGCCGGGGTCCGTCAAGATCGACGCAATCGACCCGCAGGACTGGACAATTTTCCCTGCAACCCCAGAAGGAATACAGGCGACGGCTTGTGTTGGTCACAGAACCAACCACCGTCGCATTGTTGTCCAGAGCAAGCAAAAGACTGGCGAGTATTACGAGACGGAAGATTTGCCAGAATCTACTCAGGCTGACCACGATGACGACCACGAACAGGTTCACACCAGAAGCGAACTCAGTACAGCTTCTCCAGACAAGAACAACCAGTTGATCGAGATTTGGGATGTTGTCGTTCGATTGGATCTGGAAGAGACAGGCAACGAGCAGTTGTACCGAGCCAGCGTTGATTATGAAGGCTGTCAACTTCTAAGCCTGCAACCTTACAAGTTTAGCTACATCTGGTATTTCCGGTCGTATTACATCGGCTCCAGCAAGTATTTTTACTCGGGTTCCAGTGTCGCTCGAAATCTCGATCCCTGCCAGACGGCGAAGAACAACTTGTTCAGCGCCTTCTACGGTGGATCCATGTCGGCGGCTATGCCAAAGACCTTTGGCCCTCCTCTGGAAAGCGGAGAGAAGTTTACAAAAGCTGGTTACGGCGACTACATTCCGACGGAAGGTGGGCAGACTCCATTTACGCCGGGTGGTCAGTTTAGCGGCCAAGCATTTCCCCCAATGCTCCAAATCGTTGAGCGAGATGCTGACATGGTCAGCAGGGTAAGCCAGAACACTCAGGGCGCTCAGGCTACAGGACAGACTACGGCAACCGAGCAAAGTATTATTGCCGCTGGCGTTGCGGTCGGTCTTGAGATGTTTATTGCCAACTTCACCTCTGAGTTTCCAGAAATGGCGGCTCACACCATGGAGTTGATTGCCGACGACTACGAAGCATTTGAGCAGAGATTTGGAACGATTTACCCAGACCCAACCCCAGAAGAATTGGAAGCACAGCGGCAGGACACGTTGCAGAAGCTACTTGGCCAAGCAGTTGGGCAACCGCCAATGCCAGATCAAATGCCATCTCCTGACATGAATAGTGGCATGATGCCACAGCATATGCCTCCGATCGATCAGGGGCAACCTGTTTCTCCGATCCCCGGAGTGCATGGGCCTACTGATGCCGTTGGATTGCCGCTTGATCTGGGACAAGGTGGATCGCTAATCACAGGCGCTCCAAGCCACATACTTTAAGCCATGAGAAAGTTCGATATCACTAAGGCACAGCTTCTTGACCATACGATGTGGGTTCCAACGGGTAAGTCCCCCGGTAATACCCCGCAGGCAAAGCTACAGACGGCGCAGTTGCTCATGCAAATGGCGGCAAACCCTGCGACGGGGATCGATGCCCATGAGCTTGCCACTGTAGTCATTCAAAACGGAGCTTTGGCTAACGCCACCAATATTCAAATCCCCAAGGAGCAGATGCAAGCAAATGCGGCGATGGCACAACAACAGCAAATCCAGAGCGCAGGTAGCGGACCTCTTCCAGATCAAGCAATGGCTGGAAGCCCCGGAGGGCCAGTTGCTCCTCAGCCTATTCCAAATGGAGTTGGAGGGGGCGCTCCAACGCCTCAGTCGGGTGGACCTGCACCAATCCCCGAACCTCGCATCCCAAGAGCAGGGGAAAATCCAGTGGCTTGAGAAAGTCATGGACGCAACAGATTTGTACGATAAACTAAAGGAGCATCATAGAACGTTATGCGAAAACAGCATCAAACAGCAACCATCCCGACGGACTCGGTAGAGGAAGAATCCACATTGATGGAAGTTCCTCCCGATTGGACGGGTGAAGAGCCTCTGGTGGACGATGAGCCAGATGGACAGGAACAGGAGCCAGTAGCTCCTCCTATCGACATTGAAGCGATCAAGGCTGAGGCTAAGGCTGAAGCGATCAAGGCAGTCGAACTGCGACAGCAGGAAGAGTGGCAACGACAGCAGGCCCAATTGCAATGGCAACAGGCCCAGCAGTACCAAAACCCAAGTTTCCAACAGCAGTATCAACAAGCTCCGGTTCAATCTAACCAGTACGAGCAACTTGAGCAGAGAATCTTTGCTGGAGATGCGGCTGGCGCTTTGCGGGATTTGGCAAGCCAGATCCGAGAGGAGGTGCGCCGGGAAGTGCTTGGCGAGGTCAATCAGCGAGTATCCCCGTTGGCAGTTGATCGAGTCGTGGATGAGATCGCGGGAGATTTTGGGAAGGAAGCTAAGAATCAGATCCGCGAACTGATCCGAACCACAGATACATCAACGCTGACTCCGCAGGGTAAAGATATTCTTCGACGACTTGCCCGAGACTACGATCGAGAGGCGCAGGAAAAGGTTACCGCTACACAAAAGCGAATGAGACCTGAGCCAGTAGGTCTTTCTCCTACACGTTTGCAAGTCGACAAGACAGATTTCGATCGCGTTAACAGTGAGCGACGTAGCATTGGGCTACCCCCAATTAATGCTACACAGTACCAGCAACTCTTGAAAGAGGTTAATCGTTAATGGCAACCAGCAAAACAGTTGAAAGCGGAACACGCAATCCCCGCTCTGGAGGAGTTGAATTCCTTCCAGATCGGCACTACCTAAAGGTTCAGCGGGATGTTGCGGCTTTGCAATATGAAAGTCCGCTTGAGAAGTTTCTTGACGAACCATCTATTGTAAATCCAGCAGAACCGATGTATCGTGAAGAGATAACCGATGCAAAGGTTACGGGTTCTCGACAGATGGTAATGATTTCTTGTTCAAAGGCTGACTACGAAGCGGCACAAAGACGTTACGACGCCGAGGCTGAACGTCGTCAACAAGCAATGAACAAGAAAATTGGGCCGCACGGACAAATTCAAGAAGAAGAAGACTCCTTTGTGCGCTCACGTCATGCTATATTATCTGATTAGGGACAACAATTGAATAAGGGCGGCTCGTAGGCGAGGGCTTGCTACTACTTCGTGAGGAAAAACAAAAGTGGCAAACATTCGTGCATTAGGTATTAGAGCGCCCGGTGGCGACTACAAGATGGCAACCTATCCCGTGGCGTCGGGTCAAACCTTCGTCGCGGGAGATTTCGTAACTCTTAACTCCAGCGGTCAGTTGATTGCCTTGGCTACTGTAGCGAACACATCGGTCGCCGCAGGCACTGCTGTATTTAAGACTCAGACAGGATCGACAACAGCAGGCTTCACCGGGAACATGATCCTTGGCCAAGCACTGTCCCCAGCATTGGATTCTACGCTCAGTACGTTGAACGCTAGTGTTCCAGTTGCTCTTGCACTTGAAGATGTAGAGTTTTTGCTCCCCGGATTCAGTGCCTCACTGACATCCAGCACAAGTGCCGCTACGTTTATCGGTCAAAACTACGGTGGAATTGTTACCTCTGGTGGTTTCCCTGCGGTGAACCTTGACTACACAGTCGGCTCAAGCAATGCAAACCAGACTCCAAACACTTCGTACCCAGTTGCAACGATCGGCAATTATCTTGCCTACATCTACACAAATGGTGGTACGGCGGCTGTTGGTAACAACATCTTCTTCCGTGTAACAGACTTGTCGCCGCAGGACTATACGGCTTGGCCTAACTCGGCGTCCAATCCTTTCGCAAATTATGGCTACGTTTATGCAAGCGTAATCGCATCAGCTTCGCTCGCTACGGCGGCAAGGTAATAGGTAGGTAAAGAACAATGGCAATGCTCGTTGACTCCCTCAGTATCGCCCGTAAGAACATCAACGATTTGTTCTTTATCGAGGCCGAGAAGATCGACCCCCAGTACAAGGATGTTGTTGGCAAGATCCGGTACACGACTCAGGCTTTTGAGCAATACAAACAGCTTAAGCCGTTGTCCCCGGCAGTAGCCACCCCAGAAGGTGACGAAGCGGTCGAGGACGACTGGACTCCGCTGTTTATCAACAACTTCTATCCGATCCTCTATACCAAGATGATCCGATACTCAGAGTTGTTCGACTTCACCAACCAGTACAAGGACATGATCTCCAAGCAGGATCAGTTTGCTCTTGCGTTCATGAACGCTCGAAACCAAGCTGGCGCTAACTTGGACAATCTTGGCTTCACTTCGACGACCTACGGAATGAACAACGAGTCTCTGTACTCGGCATCTCACTCCATGGGTGGTTCGACTGGTGCAAACATTCCGGTGGTCCCCGGCACGACTACTCCGTTGAATCTTGCATTTGGCCCACTCGCTCTTGAGCAGGCTATGTACGAGATCCGACGCCAGAAATCGCCTACTGGCCAGCCAATGATGCTCACGGGCAAGCTTCTGCTCAAAGTTCCACCGGAACTGGAAGGCGTAGCCAACCGTGTCGTCAACTCGATGAACCTTCAAGGTACGAACAACAACGACACCAACGATTGGATCCGACGCCGAGTCGAAGTAGCAGTCATCGACTACTACACCTCCGCGACGGCTTGGTTCCTCCGAATGGTGGACTCCGCATTCCACAAGTTGTTCTGCTTGAATCAGTTGCCTTACAAGTGTGATCAGCTTGCCATGGACAGCGCCATGACCTATAAGTGGGTCTGCCGCGAGTCCTACATCTTTGGATGGGAAGACTGGCACGGCACTTGGGCAACCGCTGGTCGATAAGCACTATCGGGGGCGGCTCACACCGCTCCCGGTTTTAATTTAAGAGGAAAAAGAAATGCCCGGAGAATCTACACTCGTTTTACAAACCCGAAAGACGTTTGTGCCGTACACCCCGTTAGGACGCAAAGTCATTTGGGAAACCACGAACACTGACAGTGGCTCACCCATGGCTGGTGGGTTTCAAGGTGTCACTGGATCAATTCAGGGATCGTCTATTATCCCTGACGTCACCTATAACCAGACAGCTTCCGTCTTAATGGAAGGAGCAGCAGGTTGCCCTAGCTCATGCTTGCCCTATCTTGAGCGCATTAGCGCAGCAGTGAACGGCAACACCGCTTGGGCTACGTCATCTACTGGCCTCGCTGGAATTGCAATCGAGGATACTAATTCAGATCCCTTGCTCTATATTCCAATGAGCGCATTGGTCGTAAATGGCAAGGTCGCAAAGCCAGCCCCGCAGGTTTATGTTGGTCCGCAGGCTACTGTCGCATCCAGCGGATATAACACATCCACTGGCGTAATGACGTTTGCTGCAAACTCTTTCCCGTCCGCATCAAATGCTTTGGCAAACATTCCGGGCGTTATTATCGCTGGAACAGGTCAAGGCCAGACATTCTATGTCTCGGCATCGAGCGCAACGTCTTTGACTCCAGTTGGTGGCGCGGCGGCTTTCCCGACGGCTTTGGATAATACCAGCGTGGTTCAGCTTGCATATTGGCCAGCGGCTGGTGGTTCAATTGGCACCCCAACTGCCCCAACAGTGACGTCCACAAACTGTAGCTCAATTCCGACGAACTTGGGTTATGTGGTCTTGGTCGTTGCTGGTCCGGGCGCAGGGCAGTACGGAACGATTGTTTCCAACAGTGCTGGAACGATCACTCTGGCGACGACCTCTCCTTGGACGACGGCAACTACGTCGGCTTCGGTCTTCATTGTCACTAACTCGGTAGCCAACCTTGGGGCGGTCGATCTCTCAATTGCTTACCAGTGGCCTTCAGCCCAGCTTAATACTGGCTTGCAAGCGACGGTCAAGGGAACGATGACTGGAGGCTCTCCTGCCCGAATCATGTGGCAGGGATACTACGCTTACCAGTAGGAATTCCTAACTGGTGTAATATTGGCTCAGGGTATTGACTTATCCTGAGCCATAATTATTTGGGATGACGACTTACACCAAAACTGCTGGATCAGTCAAAAATGTAACCAAGAGTAGCTCTGTTGGCGCTTGGTCAAATGGTGGGGCTACGTGGAATAGCTCATCAGAAGGGGCAATCAACCAATTTACTGACTATCTCTGCTACTACAACTTTGGCTTCTCAATCCCATCCAACGAAGTAATAGTTGGTATTACTGTTAACTATGGCGCTCAAAACTCTCCTAACACGACGGAAACAGCCTGCGACAATTCTGTCGTACTGACAACGAATGCATCGTCACAAATAGGTGGATCTGTTGATCATGCTACGACAACCGCATACAACAATGTCAGCCAAACAACTCAGACTCGGGGTGGCACTTCTGATACTTGGAGCAGTAGTTTAACCTACACACAGGCTAACTCCAGCAACTTTGGCTTTATGGTCTCATCCAAGATGAAGACCAATGGTACAAGTGGGCCATACGCCACTTCGCAGATTTTGAACTCCACCCCCACAATTGTCATAACGACAACGGTCGTATCTCCTCCATCGGCTCCAACTAGCCTGACTGCAAACGTTAGTGGGTTGACCGTAGTATTGAATTGGACAGCCGCTTCTGGCGCGACTGCATATAATGTCTACCGAGGCTCGACAAGCGGCTCAGAGACACTCTACGCTTCAGGAATCGGCACCACAACTTATACCGACCTTGGAGTGGCATCGGGTGGAACTTACTTTTACTACGTCACGGCAACAAACACAGCAGGAGAGAGTAGCGCATCGAACGAAGTTTCAGCCGTTCTAAAGCCAGATCCTCCAACCGGAGTTACAGCGACTGCCGGGACAACATCGATTACTGTTGCGTGGGCGGCTTCCTCTGGTGCGACAGGATACAATGTCTACAGGTCGACCACTAGCGGCAGTGGATACACTGGCTTAGGGACGAGGATTTCGACCTTGAGTTACGTTGACTCAACAGCCCTTGAGGGTGTGATGTATTATTACGTTGTCAAGGCTTCAAACTCTGGAGGAACCAGTGAGTATAGCTCAGAGGCAAGCACGAGGATCACGACGTCCTCTGCGACAAAGATTTTGGCAGGATTCCCCGGCGGCATCAGGAGATTGTAAGAGAAGAAAATGGCAGTTCAAGACGCAACAGCATTCCCGGTATACGGGCAAGCCTACCGGGAGGAGATCGCAGTTTACGATGCGACGACTGGCCAGCCTGTCACACTGAACCTGTCGACAAGCGGAATCACTATTTCTCTTGCGCTCGATGGAGTGTCAACCAGCCCAACCGGATTGATAACGACAAGTCTGAGTCAAATTACAGGTGTCCTGATTCTTGATTTGACTGCGGCTTGCATGACGGCAAACACGGTTACGATCTACGTTTCCTGCACAAATATCTCAAACAGCTTCTCCCCCGTGAAGACGATCAACCCACTTAAGCTTGGATCGACGGCAAGCAAACCTTGGTGGGAACAGGCTCCGCTATTGTTTGAGCAGATCGCTGTTCAGAACAACGCATTCCTATTCAACGCAAACCAGACCGTTGGTGGGGCTGTGACTGTCTTTAATAGGGATGGGACAACGCTTGCCACTGGAACTCTCCAAGCAGGTCAAACAGGGACTGTCAGGAGCCAACTGAGTTAAACCATGTCAGCCCCCTACGTAACTGCATTCCCCGTATATGCCAGCCCATTTCAATTTGAGGCTACGATATACGACATGCAGTCGGGGAACCCGGAGGCCGGGTTGGTTGTCAGTGTTCTTCCCGCTAACAACGTTGTCGTACAGATTTCCCTTGACAATGGGACACCGATAACACTTGCCCCGGTTGCTGAGTTTAAGCTGTCTGGCGTACCCGGGACCATCCTGATCACCTTGTCGGCGGCGCATATGACGGCGCATTCCATATTGGTCTCTGTGTCATCAACGATCACCAACACCTATAGTCCAATCATCAGTATTCGACCCCTTAATCTCCAATCGATTGCTCCGGTGTGGCAGAGCCAATCTCCAGAACTCTTTGAACAGATTGACGCTCAAGCCAATGGCTATATGTTCAACCAACAGATTGGCAATACTACTGGCCAAACTCAGACGGTCTATAATAGAGACGGGTCGATCTTGGCAACAGGAACACTTGTGCCAACTCAAACAGGAACTACGAGAGGTCAACTATCATGATTCTTCAGGGTGAACCACCAAATGCGATGGGCGGCAATCTTAGTTCTTTGGCGGCGGCAAGCTGTATTTGCTCAACCTTGATCTTCACCTACCTGCCAGATTCTGCAGTTTTCAATAGTGCGCTAGTGGTAAAGAATCGAGAAATCGGTGGTGGATACTGCCAGTTGACTGGTAAGTGGTACCCTCGATCTCAGTTGCAGTTGGATGGCTTAGGCCGGCTTGTTGGCTACGACAATGTTACGACTCAACCCCAAGTCTGGACGTGGTAAAGAATGGCACTGTTTACTGTTAATGATGTAATCACAAGGGCAACTCTTCACCTGTCCGACTTTCCCCCTGCGGTCGACGGATATTGCACAGGCGGGGTCTCGGGAACTACGTTAACCGTATCCGCTGTTGCCAGTGGGCTTCCGCAGGTTGGACAGACGTTGTCTGGGACTGGAATTACTGACGGCACCAAAATCCTTGCTCCGATCTCAGTCGCAGGCGACGGCACAGGCACCTACACGGTCAGTATAAGCCAAACTGTTTCTGGTGGCACTCAAATCACACTTGAGAATGCAACAGCTCTCCAGATCATCAACGACGTTCAGGCCGACATCCTTCGCGCCGTCCGACTTTATCCGGTAACAACCCGAACGGTCACGCTAATCTCGGGCCAGCAGTTCTACGCACTTGATCCAGACATCTACCGAATCTGGAGTTGCGTTTGGCAGAATAACGCCAACATCACAAGCCAGATCAAGATTTTTGAGACCAGCCGAGATGAGCTTGACTATCAGGCTCCAAACTGGCAGGCGCAAAGCCCAACGATTACCTACAAGTATTTCGAGGACGGCGGCAACATTGGCTTTGTTCCTCCTCCGCTGATCCCGACCACATCGGGATATCCAATCGTCAAGATTTATTGCACCACTGCCAGTCCATTACTCAGCAATGAGGACACACTGCCCCCGCAGGTTCCAACTCCCGATGCTTGGGTTTGGGGATGCTGTGCAAGGTGGGCTACAATGCAAAGGCGCGATGACGCCGCTGGCTTTGCTGATCTCGCCACCGGAGCGAAGGACGACCTCATCCGGTTTGTCAACGGACGGCTTGCACGTCAGAAGAGTCGAGTGATGCAGTCGTACCCAAGGGTACGCAACATATAGCGTAGACGGGGAGGGATTGAGCCGCCTAGCCAAACCCAAACCGTCTACACTGTAGATAAGGCAAAACCATGATCCCCCGACTGAAAAACGCTGGCACCAAGATGCAACCCGTGGAAATCGTTCCGATGTTCCAACCGACCAAGATGCAGGGGTTTCAGTCGTACCCTGAGCCATCGAGCCTGCCCCCACAGCTTTTCTCCTTGATCAACAACGGACGGCTTAGTAAGGGGGTCATTACGGTGCGAGATGGTGATCCAACTTCCACAAATTACATCGACAGCCTGACATCCAGCTATCACGTCCGAGGCGTTTATGAGTCGTTGTTCAATGGAGTGCAGACCATCTTTGTAGCGATTGGAGACGGCACATCCACACGTATCTATAAGTCGATTGACAATGGCGCGACTTGGTCCGAGATCACCACTACCACAGGCCCATTTGGGAGCACAAGGCTAACCGATACCAGCCCCGTCCCAGTTTTCTTTCAAGTGGTGAGTCAGAACGATATTTACGGCGACACTCATGATATGCTCGTTGTGCAGAACGGAAAGGCGACGGATTACCCAAGGATTTATGGCTACAACGAAACTGCGCCTGTAAGTTATCAGATGGCAATTGCCCAAGAGATACCCGCAGTCCCAAGCTCATCCAACCTTTACCAACAGGCCGCATTTGCAAACTTTTTTAATATCTTAGGGGATTCAATAACTTACTCCACAGGCCCAAGTGGAACAACTCCTACACTCTCCAACGTAACCGCAGGGTCTCCTGCGGTCTTGCAAAACATTGCGCTGAGTATCCCTGCAAGTTGCGGACAGAATACTTGGGCAAAGATGGTGTTCCCAGCATGGGTCGACTTCAGTAATGCGACACAGTTTGTGCTGATTACCGACCAACAGAACTCGGTTACGGTTCAGTCATACAATTCATCGTCCAACCAAATAACCTTAACAACAAGCCCACTTGTTGCGGGGGCGCTTGCTGGATCAACAATTTACGTTCAATCTGGCACTGGGCTAGGTCAAAGTTTACTGGTTGCCACAAACGGCACCAACACTATTACATTGAACTCAGCACCCGCCGTAGCCCCTGCTAACGGAACGGTCTTAGCTATTGCTCAAGACCCAAGTTTATTGCAAACCAAAATTTCATTTTCGCTGGTGGATTCAAGTGGCAAGGAGGCTGAATGTTATAACCCGGTCACGTCCGTAGGGAACCTTCTTTCGCTGGCTTATCCTTCAACGATATCGGACTCGGCGGCGCAAATAGCATTTCCTATGCCATCGACCTACCCTACCGGGTTTAACGTGGCTCAAATTCAGGGAGTCAAAATTTACTACCGAGCGGCATCGACGGCGGCAATCCCTACGACCATGCAAATTTACTTGATGGCCGCAGGGGGAAAGACGCAGGGAACTGCCGCATTTGGAGTGGCTTATCACAGTTCGTATTCCCATCAAACTGGACCCGGCACGATCATTACGGACCAACAACAGATGCCGCTGTCGTCGATGCTTGCTGGCGCTGGCTACGGGAAGCTAACCCTACTTGAAGATCCTCGGTTCTACTACGATTACGTTATCACTTGCCCTACTCCAACGCTTAATCAGGTTCAAAACAGTGGAGCAGATATCCTGCTTGTCTACCGGGAAGACACTGGACAGACTCAGTATTATTTGGCGACTTTTGGGAGCTTCGCATCTTACGGTGGATCTCCTGCGGCATGGGCCGTACCATATAGCACAGTTACGGTGGGGTTGCATTTTGGGACAAGCTTTGGCGATTGTGGCCTAACCGTCAACTTTGCACAGCCATTGCCATCAGGGGCGGCTTTGACGACCCCTATCGGTACAGCCATGGACTTTATTAATGGTCGATTCTTGATTTGCGGTGGTTCGACACTTTGGATCAGCGATTATCAGCAACCCTTCCTTTTTACGTTGGCACAACGGTTCCTTTCGCCCGGAGTACCTGATGAACTTTCTGGGACTACTCAAACAAGACCCGGCGAGACGTTCCAGCAGATCAGCGCATTGGGTGCGATCCCTGCGGCAAGTGGAGTATCGAACAGCCCACTCTCGGGGACTAGTACGGTCTACATCTGGACTGACAGCAACTTTTATCAGTTGCCGGGATTCTCCACGACGGGGTTGAACACCTTATCGTTTGTCGCCAGCCATGGAACCAATAGCCCTTACTCGGTGGCGAGGCTCAGGACGGCACTCTACTGGCTTGATAACCAGAATGAGATTTGCACCTTTTCGGCTGGTATGTCAATGCTTTACGGAATTAACATTCCTGATATGCAAACCCACGTTCTGTCGCTGTACCGAGTCGACGACCAGACTCTTGGCATCCCTCAGAATAGGCTTGCGTGGGTCAGTGGGGCAGTGAGGAACAACCGATACTACATGGCCTATAGCGCCCCCAGTGCCTCGACAAACCAACAGGCGTTAGTCTGGAGTGACCAGCAAGGATTCTGGGAGTCGATCGATACCTTTGGTGGGACAGTTGCCAACAGCCAGACAGAGTGTGCCTTTATGATGCCCTACGTCACAGGCACATCTGGGTCTGGCGCAGGATATCAGAAGCTATACTACTTCGGGACTGATGCATCGGGAGTCTACATGGCAGAGCATGAGGTTCCGGGCGACACCAGCAATGTCTCATTCAATGTGACATTCCGAGAACTGAACAGCGCCTTCACGAAGCTGATCGAGATGGACACAGTTCAGGTGGCCGCATCCTCGGCACACGGCGCATTCACACTTTACACATCTCGAGTGATCGACGGGCAGACATCAAACCCAAGCATTGGCATGATGACTTGGCCAGCGGGTGTTATTGCCACCAAGACGGACATGAAGGTTCCGGGTCTGCCCTACTACAAACAGGTCGGAGGGACGGGCAATAGAATCCTCCTTTCGATCTACAACACGTCTGGCATTCCGGGCGGCACAACAATCTTATCAGTGTCGGCTAAGACCAAGGCGCTGGAAGGAAGCTACCATCAATGATCACCCTGAAGCCTAACAAGAAACGCATAGCCAAGCGCAATAAGCTGATCCAACACGCCTCACTTGCACAACGAGATTGGCGTCGTGACCAGATACTGCATCTGTACATGACTCAGAAAAGGCCAAAGTTGAAGACTAAGTTATTCTGAGATGGTCTATCATATAGAGTAACTGCACTCGGACTTAGGCGACCGGAGTTGCACTCAAAGGATGTGACCTATGGTGCCGGGAGCCTTTTCGTACAAACAAAACAATCAACCCGTAGCTCAAACCCCTAGCTATCCAACAGGAAGTCTTGGCGCTACAGGCGTTGCGGCATTTAGACCAGCGACGGCGGCAACTCAGGGGATGAACACTCCGACCCCTACAGCTTCAAGCGCATCGAACCCATACGCTGTCAAACCTGCGGCTCAATCTGCGGTGCAGGGCATTTTAGCTAACACTGGATCAACTCCTCCGTCGGTTCAGATGAAGCCAGCCAGTAACCAAGTTCAAGGCAATCAGGGATACACTAACAACGGTCAGATTGCTCCGATGTCCGCGCAATCTGCCAATAATCCGTCTTACTACCAGAACAACCCGTTGCAATATGGATCTTGGTCTGGCAATCCGCTGTTCTCCGAAATTGGATCGATCGGTCGATACCTTGGTCCCCTTGCTGGCCAGCAAGCGCAATTTGCTGGCCAGATGGAGCCGCTACGACAGCAGGCCATCCAGAACTACTTGAACATGATGTCCCCCGCATCTCAGCAGGCGCAAATTAACACCTACGGCAATCAAGCGGCGCAGAATGCAAACGTGGGGGCAATGCAGTCTAATGCCATGCAGAAGGCCATGGGCCTTGGCACAGGCTATCAGGCTGGAAATATTGCGGCGGCAGGACAATCGGCGGCTAACGCTCGAAACCAGTACGCACAGCAAGTGGCTTCTCCGCAGTATCAGCAACAGTTACTTCAGGGAATGCTTGGTGCAATTGGGCAAGGACAGCAAATGCCAATGATTCAAGAACTGCTGGGCATGAATTCTGGCCTCATGAATCAAGAGCAGTTGAATAATGCAAGTGCTGGCTCCGGTGTCCTTGGCGGCTTGGCTGGTATTGCCGGGGCTTACCTTGGAGCAGGTGCGCCGGGGCTTTTAAAAGCAAGTAGCGGTGGTGGTAGAGTTATCTCCCAACCCATCGCTTATGACCCGTCACAGGCAACCGGACAATGGACAGACGTGCCAGCAGGCAACGGCTTAACACCAGACCAAGCTTATGAGTTTTCACAATATTAAATAGAACAGCAATGGTAAATCCCAATCTCATTCAATCGCTGGTTGACCAGGCGGCTACTCAGACAGCAAATAACGGAGGCGTGGCCCAAGATGCAGGAACCACCCAAACAAGAACTGCGGCATTGAGTGCCGCCGGGATTACTACGCCTCAAGATCAAACAAAGTCTGCTGGCCCATTCCCGCAGTCGACCTACTACGGCACATCAAAGCCATTGCATCCGCTACTGATGCCCTATGCGGCCAATATCCACCCTGAGGCGCTGGAGCATATGAACAACGTGTTGTACGGCGATCATGAGCCTGACCATACGTTCTTGAACCAGTACCACCCAAATTCCCAGACGCTTGATCTTAACGAGGGAACGCCTGTTCCGGGGCTAAACGCAAGTACAGGGGAGATGACTCCATTTTCGCAAACGCCTGCGCCAAGTCAAACCGGGGCTATTGAAAACAAAGTCAAAGGAAACTTAGTTAAGGCTCTCGAGACGGCAGGGGCTGTAAGTGGGGCTAAGCCAGATAAAAATTTTCAACCTTTACAATTGACAGAAGATGACCTTAAAAAAGCAGGGCTAAGCATTACTAACCAATACACTCCCGCGAACTCAATTTACGCATCAACAGATGTTTCCGATTTGGGCGCTGGCGTGCAAATAGATCCATTGACCGGGTTGCCTACTAACACAAGAAACCCAATTTGGGGCAAAGTGAACGAGTTAGAGCGCAGATTAAAATCATTGCAAGAGCCTGTTGTTAATCCAGAACTGGAAAAGAAAATGATTGAGGCTGAAGGGCAAGCAGGTAACTTGAGCGCAAGGCAACAACAAGCTTATGCTGACTGGCTTGCCGCACATCCTGCCCCTTCTCCGCATCGGATGACCGGGCTAGAAGCATTGGCTGGTGGCTTACTTAGTCTTGGAGATCGTTCTGGAGCCGCCGCACATAACTTCCTCCAGAACTACAACGCTCAGAACGAGCAACAGTATCAAAACGCAATGGGCCAATATCAGGCTCAGGCTAACCAACTTACTCAGCAACAAAAAGCCGAACTTGCGGCAACCCAAGCAGGCGCTACAAACGCAGAAACAGCATACAAGCTCGGAATGCTACCAGTCAATGCGGAAATTACTAAGCAAAAAAATCTTGCAACCGAGTACACCAAGCTTGTTGACGAGGCTCGTAAAGCGGACGCAGATATTATGTCTACTGCGATTAAATCCGCTTCAAACGCAAATGTTGCCCAAAAGAATTATATGGGGGTCTTGACCAGCCCTAACACAACCCCAGAAAATAAAAGTCTTGCGTTAGCATGGCTAAGAGAAAACGTCCCAACTTTCACTAATTTAACAGACGATGGAATTGTACGAATTGCAAATGCACAGTCGTCAAAAAACGTTTTAGACTACCAAAAAGCGCAACAAGCATTTGAAGTTGGGCGGCTGGCCGGAACAAAAGCTGATAATTGGGCAAGCCAGTTGTCCGCAGATGAGGCAGACAAACTATCTAGGGCGTACAGCAGTCTTAAAATGGCGGGGAAAACTGATGCCGATATGCAAACGGTTCTCGCGGCTTTGCCTTACGTTGCAAAGGAAAAACAAGCTGAAATTGCGGAAAAGGAAGGGCAAGCGGCTTTAGCTAACGCGAACGCAAGAAAAGCGGCAAACGAAATTAATAGGCAAGACCCACAAACAATTACAAACGAATTGAAACAATTCCAGCAAACCGTAGACATTCAAGAAAGTTTAATTAACACATATAATTCCCAATTACAAACATATAAAAACCCAAAAACGGGTTACCCTACTGAGGGCGACCCTCAATATGATGGATTTGCTCTTATCCAATCGAGACGGGACAGGGCGATGGCAGACCTTAGGAAAATTCAAAAAGGTCAAGGAGCAACTGTTCGGTCACTTTCTGACCAACCCGCTTCAGTCCCGCCGCAAAGGAATGGTGCCGCCGTGTCCCAGAACGCGAAGGGGGCGACGGAATCTAGCGGTGGGCAATTTAGCTGGATGATGCCCAAAAAATCAACCGTTATTAATTCCCAAACATACAATCGAATTTATGCCCTTACACAAAAAGCGATCCAAGGGGCAAGAAGCCAATCCGAAGCCGCTGAGATGTTGTCGAAATATTACGGCACGATAACAAAGGAAGGGCAATAATGGCAAATTTAGACCCCTCCCAAAATAACAACTCACCTATAGATTTCAGTGATATTGTTGCCAAATACAACAAAACACAACCGCAATCGAGCAATGGCGTACAGCCACCAGCGGGTGGCAACTCCACCTCAAATAACAACCCACCTATAGATTTCAGTGATATTGTTGCCAAATACAACAATCAAGCCCCGCAACAGCCGCAAAGCGGGTCGCAAGCCATCAGCGGGTTTGCTCCACCTCCGGGGATGCCTCCTTTACGGGGGCTACTTGGCACACCTAATCCCGATGACGGCGACGTAACAATTGTTCCAGACAGCACGCCCTTCCAATCTCCAAAGGCAGGTAAACGCAAACAACAATCAGCGCCTGCGTTTTCGATGACGCCATCTACGGGAAGCACTCGGTCTGACCTTATTGCTAGAGCCGTAGCCTTGCACAACAATCCCGTTTTAGGGCAAAGTGATCCACAGCACCTTAAGGCGTTAACGGACGTCCTGTCTTATCTTGCGGCGGCCCCGGCCACTGGATTCTTTGGTAAGTTCCCAGTAAGCGTGACTCAACCACCTGCCCCAACCATCCCAAGAGCGCCCGGCCTTGGTGGCGCATTGCTGGGATATCAAGCTCAGATCACGCCTCCACAGGGAGGCTACAACCAAGCGATGGCTGGACTGAACCTTGGGCATCAGTCAGCACCAATGCAGGCCGGGGTTGGCTTGCTTCTTCCGTCATGGGCGACACAGCAACCTGTAAACCCGTCGGTAATAAGTCAAGCGGCCACGGGATTGGATCTTGGGCATCAGGGAGCAATTGAAGACCAGCCTATCTCAACAACGGCTCCAAACTGGCATCCGGGTCGGGGAATGATGTTTGGCGAAGGACAGGGTTACAACTTACCGGAAGGGTACAACCCTGCAACGCCGATCAGTAACGTAGCTCAAGCCCTTGAACAGCACGGGGCAGACTTCCTTGCGTCGGCAATCAAGCATGGCGGTGGTCATGGCTTTGAAGAGCCGATGTCATACGCAAAGCAATTTGACCCAGAAACACAACTTGGATCTCGAGACATTCAAATGGCAGGCCAGTTTGGGCGTAGCATCAATACAGCGCACAAACTGGTAGCTCAAAATATCGATACAAGCAATCCAATCGGAAAGACAACTGCTACAATTGCTCACGGATTGATCGAAGCTGTTAACCAAACTCCAGCCGTCTTGGACCCTATCCAGCGTGTGGCATTCCCTCTGCAAATTCTGTCCAACATTCCTGAATCTGTGCAGTACGTTGGCAACGCGATGAACGACCTTGCAAGTGGAGATCCGCAGAAGATGGGCGTTGCGGCAATTCAGGTTGCTGGATTACTCATGTTGGCTCGCCATGGCCTTCATGCCGGTTCCGATATAGCAATCGACTCTGCGCTTAAGTCAAGAGGGTTGACCCCTGAACAAATCGATGGGGCTAAAACCATACTCGGGGAAGCCAACGACTACGCAAAGCAACACGGGATGGTTGTTGATGCGTCGGGGCAAGTTGTACCTGTCACCGCTCCGACTGGAAGGGTTGCCCAACTTATTGGCAATATTCGATCTAAATACAGCCCATTGTTTAGATTTAACCAGTTGTCGGGAATTGGGGATCGCCTTGGTGAAGCAACCGAACCTACGCAATCTTCCAATCAAGCCCCCGTTGAGGCGGGAACGGCTGAGTCCCCGCTCGGGCCGCAATCAGCTCCAGTTACCCAGCCCACAACCCCCGCCGAGACGGGAACGGCTGAGTCCCCGCTCGGGCCGCAATCAGCTCCAGTACAGGGCTTCCAAACTGATACTGCTGGGTTCCTTGCTCACAATACTTGGCAATCGGAAGCGCAACGGCTTCTTGATCAGATGCCACAGCTTAGGCAGGAGGCCAACGCTAGAGGCGAAGGGCGCACAACGTCCAGTCAACTTCGCAAGATGGAACAAGACTTGCGCCGTGGCCTTGCCACGGGCGTTGCTCCAGATTGGCTTCTCGATCAACTTAGCGATGAGTATCGAAACACCCCGCAGATTACTCAGCACTCCTTGACAATCACCCCATCGTCTCCGATCGAAGGGGCAAGCCCAAGTGTCACCTTTGCCCATGAAAACTGGAGTACGCTTGGCCAAGCTTTAGTCGAACACGCCGAAAGAACTGGAGATCCAAATCTTGGATTTATCCGGTCTCAGGCTGAAATATCCGCACGTCAGGGAAGACCCACCCCAGAACTAATTACAGCCATAGCAGACTGGCACGCTGATCTCAACCCAACGCCTGAGCATCTCGCGGCAATCATCTCATCGATGAACCCAGATGAATTGGCAAAGATGCAACGCAACATCGGAGTAAACAATGGAACCGAACTCAACGCCGCTATTCAACACAACACAACCCAAAGCGCAACAACAAGTGAAGCAGGGACAGGCGAGCCATCTCCAGAAGGTGGCAAAACAAATGCAGTCGCAGGGGCGAATGCCAAACCTGCGCCAAATGATCAGGGCGGCGAGGCGCTCAATGGGGAACCGACCGCTGTCACCACAGGCGCTGGGGATGCCACCAAGCCCAGACCAGTTATCCCCGCTCCCGAGTCCACCACAGGGGCAACTACCGAACCAACTGCCACCCCTGCCGCAAATCCAGCCAGTGCCAATGAGCCAACTGGTGGGGCCACAGCAATTGCAACAAGGCCGACCACCGAGGCAGTAACAGAGCATGAAGGGCAGACTGATTATATTACAGGCGCTCGAAAGTCAGTTACCAGCGCAGAAAGGGCCGCAAGGGGCTTAAGCCCGGTTAGTATGCAGGAATACTCGATGCCACAGCACGAGTACGAACCAGCACGTCAGGCGATTATGAAGGGCGAGATCCACCCAACCGAGCTTGCCGAGGAGGTTGCAAATAAGCCACGTAACCTTACGCATCTTGAACTTAATGCGCTGGTCTACCATCGAGCTACATTGATTGAGGAGTACAACGCAAACGTAAGGGCGACGGCTGAACATAGCGATCCCAATACAATTGCCGAGCTAAAGGCCCGAAATGAACTATTGTCTCATCAACTTGACATAAATGAACAAGCTTTAACCCGCAGTGGTCGAGTCACCTCTGCCGCCCTTAATGCTCGGAAGTTAATGATTAAGCCAGACTACAGCCCAGCCGTAGTCAATGGGCTTGCGGCTCAGGCCAAAGGTCAGCCTCTGACTCCAGAAGAAAGAGCCAAGGCCGACAAGGTGGGGCAAGAGAATGTTGAGGCCAAGCAGAAGTTGCAGGATGCAAAGGCCAAGCAAGATGAGGTTAAAGCGCAACGAGTAGCTAAGAAGGCCGAATCGTTGCCGATCGACGTTAACCGGGATACGATTGAGCAACTAAAAGCCGAGTTGCGAAAGAACGCTGAGGAGTTCAGAAAGAAGGGCGGGAACCCAAGAGGGCCAGAGGCTGGTCAGGCGCTTCTTGGCCCAGAATTCCTTGAGTACGCTGGCAAGCAGACGTCTATCTTGGGGCAAATTGTCAAGGAGTACGTCAAGGCTGGCATCGGAACCGTTGACAGACTTTTGCGCGAACTTACAAAGGAAGGAATTACTGAACTTGTTGGGAGGCCAGTCGACAAGGCAACAGTTAAAAGACTGTTGGCATCTGACGCAAAATTTACCGTCTTTGATAAAGGCGCATTGCGCTACAAACCATCTGTCTTAGGTGAGTTTGAGGATCTACTTCCTCAACAACAACAGGATATTGAATCACTTAAGGCATACGGCAAAGCGGCATTAGCAAAGGTATTAACCCAAGACTCCAAACTTCCCTTAGAAAACCAAAAAGTTGCCCCCGCATTAAAGCGGGTTGTGGGCGACATCCTAGCGCAAGGTCAGGTAGGGGATACTCGGTTGGTCGAAACAGAGCTAGACAAACTTGACATTAATCTTGATCGCTCAGACTTAAAGCAATTCTTAAAGGGCCAAGGCTCAACAGTTGGCGCTTTGGGGAACATTTACAAACGGCCTCTTGGGGAAGCCTCGCTTACTATGTTCGCCGGGGAGAGGCTTGCTGGCTTCAATGAGCTATGGAAACGTGCATTGGATGCTCACAGTAATGGGGACACGGCCACATTTGACACCATTGCTCGGCACATCACAGATCGCACTCAAGCGTTTATGGATCACGTCTTTGCGGGGACAGGTATTGAGGCCAAGGTTAGCCATGGGTTTGGTACCTTCCAAGGAGACTTTGAACCAAGTATCCGCGCCGAAATTCATATTCCGGGTTCTATGTCTAACGCGGAGGCCATGCAAATTGTCGAAGCAAGACTTGCCCACATTGGCCAATCAACTTCGCAAAAGAACATTTATATGCGAACCGATGTTCACCCAGATACTCCAATTGGGGATACAGGGGAGCATGGGGTCACGATTGAGCCGCAATATGAAATTGAACTTACAAGGCCAGTAACAAACGAAGAGTATAATCAGGCTGTAGAACAATCAGGCTTGCAAGCGGGATCGTTGACCAACGACCGCAAGTCTATACTTGTTCATGGGCTAGGAGAAACAGATGCAACAAAAGACGAATTCGCAAGAAAAGTTAGAACCCTCATCAAAGCCTTGCACGATCAGGGACTTCATGGACGCACTACAGCAGGAACTATTGAACTCAGGAATCTCGGCTCTAGTGACGCTGAAGTCGGGGGGTTCGGGAACCCAAGAAACCCAGAAGCCTTCAGGAGCTACAAGGACATTATCAGTGGAGCTTCACCCGAGCAGAAATTCTCAGGAAGCGCACTCAACGGACCAAGAGACAACGTCTGGATCCGAAAAGACATTAATGCCACTTTCAGGCGCTTTATCTCCTCAGTCAAGGGGCTAGCTGACGACTCAGTGGGGACTGACTCAGTCCCCGACAACATTAGCTACAAGCGAACACCGAAGGGTACTGAACAGCAGTACAACGTGGCAGATCACTTTGATGCAATGCCGCAGGATGACACTCATCCTTACGTCAAAAAGGCTTATAAAGAGCTTGTCGACGAACTTGATCAGCAGTGGCGTAGCCTAAACCTTCGCGTCGAGTTTATGCCCAAAGGGGAGGACGGCAATATGTCCGACTACTATGGCACTGACTCAAAAAAAGTCTTTCAAGACATCCGAGATAACAACCATCTCTACATCTTCCCCACAGAGGAAGGCTATGGCGAAGAAGGGCAAGGCGAAAGCAAGAACCCACTTCTTGAGCAAAGCCCATACAAAACCGCTGACGGCAAGCCTATGCTTTGGAATGACGTCCTCCGTGCCGTACATGACGCCATTGCTCATGGCGCATACGGAGCTTCCTTTGGCCCCAACGGAGAAGAGTTAGCTTTTGTTACTCATGCGCTGGTTACAAAAAGCCCTTGGGCTATTTGGGCGTTGGCTACAGAAACAAGAGGACAGAACTCTTGGGTTAACTTTGGGCCGCAGGTGCGGGATGCCAGTGGCAAGTTACTCCCCGAGGGAGAAAGGCCAGCAAAAGCTGACCTAAAATATGCTGATCAGAAGAGTGGCTTGCTTCCGGTTGATGACCTGAAAACTGGCATCCCTGAAATCGACAACAAGATCAAGACTCTTCCAACTGATTACAACTCCGCGACAGGAGACAAACCCGCGACAAATGTTGAGCCTGATGGGTTTAAGTCAGTAGCCGATTCAAAGACTCCCGCCGGGTCATTGGATGCTTCGGAACGTGTTAAGCAAAAGGCAACCCCTCGTGTGGCGACCAAGGAAGACCTTGAGCCACATCTTAGGCAGGGCAAAACTCCGGTTAACATCCACATGGCAGACCGCACAATGGTTGGTACTTATGTGGATCCAAAGACCGGGGCCACTGCTGAACTACACGGGGGATCAGATTATCCACTGCAACCAGACAAGCTTGGCAAGGTTGCATGGGCAGTAGAAAAGCCGGGATTCCGACTTGCGACTCACGACAACCCCGGCCTTGTTATCATGTACGCCGGGGGGAAGGACACTCACCTCGGAGGGCAGGGCTACGATGTAGCGGCGGCAATTATCAAGAAAGCTGTTGAGCTAAACAAAATTACGGAGCAGGAGGCTGTTGACCAGTACAACAAAGCTATTTCTGCCACAGACGCCGCCAGAAGCGCCAAATTACCAAAAGCAGAAACCTTGGATGATGTCTTGAATGGGCTTGCAAACTACAAGTCGACATCATTCCAGTCAAGAACTGCAACGATGAAGAGCCTGTTCCATAAAGATTGGACTAAGGCAAAAGGGCTATCAAACTGGGAAGAAATACGCGATGGGATGGAAGACCCCCGAGCGAAGAAATATGCTCCCGGCGACATCCTAACGCTACTTCATGTCGATCCAGATGCAGAGTCTACCAGTGCGGAAGAGGCAGGTGTTGAGAAGCACCCCGTTTACTCTTACGTTATTAAGGGGACATCTCTTGGCCATGTTCCTGAAGGGCATTCTATCGTTACGCTTGTTCCTGAACATTTTGCAACCAAGACCTACAGCAGAGGAGGCAAGTCCTTGGGTGGCCGTAGCAACTACGCTATGGTGGATACCGATCGCCTAAGCCAAGTCGTAGAGCCGAACCCTGACATTGCGGGAGAAAGGGCAAGAATTGCCGAAAATGAAAAGCTTAACCAGCAAAAGGAACGTGCCGAAAAGAATGCTCCAGAAGTCCCAGTAGAGCCACCTAAGATTAAATCTTTGGTTGCTGATTTTCTCAGCGAAGTTAAGCAACACTACGAAGACATTGGGCGAAACCAAAGCGCCCCAAGGATTAAACGTGAGGGTGGACATGCCTCCATTTTCAACGACATGGCAATCCTTGGCGCAAAGACTGCATATTCGCTCGGGAAACTTGTCGTAGGGGTTGCCAAGCTTGGATTCAACAGCTTAGATGAATTGCTGACCAACGTAAATGAAGAGCTAAAGGATCATGACATCCAGATCACAAAGAGGCTCTTGACGCAGGTATTGAACGAGCATGGGCCAAACGTTCTAGCTGAGCATACAAATGACCTCCGCAAGAAGGCTATCTTGGAGGCCGCAAAGAACGCAAAGTTTGGCGACACACTAAGCGCCATTGCTGACCAAGTCCGACAGCAACATCCAGACACGACGATCGATCATGTTGTAGATGCCTTGGCCCCCAAACCGGGAGAGCCAAACCCTCCAACAGAAACGCAGAAAGCCCAAACTGATCTGAGGAAGCAAGCGGCAATCCAGCGCAGAATAAACGACTTTCAGAACGGGGTTAAGCCAACTAAAACACCAGCCCCAGAAGCAAGCCCTGCTCTGCAAGCCATTCGGGAACAGGAAGCCGTGGTGAAGGGTGGAGTCAAGCGGGCAACCTTGCAGTCAGCGAAGGCAGGGAAGTTTAACGTTGATGAAATTCTTGCCGATGTCCAAAAGGACTTCCCTGACGCCACTCGATCAGATGTGATGTCGGCGCTTAAGGATAAAGCCAAGGATACAAAGGCGCTGACGCCAGAGCAATTGAATATCAACAAGGCAAAGAAGATTGCTACCCTTACGGGCAAAACCGAGGAGATCAATGAAGCGGTGGCCAACCAGACTTACACTAAGCCTGAAGCCAAGGCAAAAGAAGAAAAGGCAGTTGATGCTGACGTTGCAAAAGCTGAGTTTGAATACAAGCAAGCTCAAGATCGTGCAAATCGATTCATCAAGAGCCAAGAGATCACGCCCAAAGCAACTGCGGTTCGTCAAAAACTAAGAGCGATGATGGTCAGTAGCTTTGGCATTCCCCTTAAAGTTGGTACTTCGTTCTTGATGAAGTCTGCCGCCGATACCGTTGGCGCATTGCCAGCCAAAGCCTACGACAATCTTTTCAAACAGGTAACCGGGGTTCAGGGCGTTGACATCTCAAGTTTGAGTCACGTCAAGGCAGGGCTTGAGAACGCAAAAACCAAATTTAGTATTAACCGACTTATCAATATCCTGAAAGGAGAAGAATCCCCATCAGCGGACGTCGAGACAAGTTTCCATCGCATCAACTCAGGTAAAGGCAAGTTAACTAAAGCAACCGATGTAGCGGCAAACGCCATTTTTGGAACCCACAGCGCCCTGTACTCTCCACTGCTGGATTACGGCCAAGGAAAAGCGGCCTCGGAGCTATCTAGCTTGTACGCAAAGAACTTCCCCGGTCAGCAACTGGCCCCCGAACAGGTACGAGCAAATATGCCAGAAGAGTTGGCAAAAAAGGCAAAAACTGAGGGGCAAGAAGGCATATTGATGAACCCAAACGTGCTGGCAAACGCTTGGATGAATGAGCGACCCTTGAACAGCACAGCGATGGGACAAATCGCTGGAATTGGATCCACCTTGTTGTTGCCTACCCCCGGTGTTTCGTTCAACTCATTTGGACGATTCTTAGAGCATACTCCGCTTGGGTTTGGCAAAACTGCAATTGAACAGGCCGGGGCAATCAAAAACGCAAAGCTTGCAAGGACGCTGGCGGCATCCGGTGACATGGAAGGAGCAAATGCCGCGAGACTCCAAGCAATGTTCAAACAAAGGGAGGCGTCTAAGACTTTTGGCAGAGCCGCTGTGGGGACCGTAGGGTTGGTCACACTGGGCTATGTGCTTGCCAAGAACGGATACCTCAGTGGCCTTTATAATAAAGACACCAACGAATCAGCCCCAACACATGGGGTTATTCACGTTGGCCCCATTGATTGGAATATCGAAGAAAGCCCCGTAGGGAAGGTGATGGCACTTGGTGCGCTGTGGGCAGAGGCTGAAAAGAATGCGCCTAGCGATCCAGAGCAGTGGCTAATGAACGTGCTGACTGCCAATGCCAAACACTGGGCAAGTGAACTTACGCTCAACGCGATAGCAGAGGCATTCCCGTTGACCAGTCCAGCGCGAACAATCAACAACCTAAGAACCCCCGGCGGCAGAGAGAAGGATCTAGAGCAGTTTGGCTCTGAAGCTATCCCCGGTGCGGTTAAGTCTATCGCCAAGGGGTTGGATTACGGCAACGAAAGGCAAGCCAACACATTGCCTGAAAAGTTGCAGTCAGGAATTCCAATCTTGAGAAATCAACTGCCGCTGAAACCCAAAACAGGACAGTAACCTCCTAACGCAATAAAATCCCCCCCCCCCGAGTCGCCAACCTCCATGTATAATGCAGAGTAGGCGGCTCAAAGAGGATATTACCGATGAAGAAAGTTGAGCCAGCTAAGGGAAAGAAATCCCCTATCCTACCGAAAGGTTTTGAGCAATCCAAGTACGACAACGATAAGGGCGTCAAGGAAGGCTCAGCCGCTGACATGAAGCGAGATGTCAAGGAGGCAAAGCAGATGAAGAAAGACATGGCCCCCAAGGGCAAACCCAAGGGATTGGAAGTCAAGATCGAGGCCAAGCCGATGTCTAAGGACGATATGGCCAAGCGAGAGAAGCAGATCCGCGAATCCGTTGGCTCTCCTCGTTCCGACATCATGCCGATGAAGAGGAAGTATTAAGATGGCCGCCAAGAAGAAAGACGGCGGCAATTGGATTGCCAAGGCCACCGAGAACAAGGGTGGGCTTCATCGTGCGCTCGGCGTCCCCGAGGGGAAGAATATCCCCAAGTCGAAGGTCGCCAAGGCCGCATCCAAGCCCGGAAAGGTTGGTAAGGAAGCACGTCTAGCCGAGACCCTGAGCAAGCTTCGCAAGAAGTAGGCCATCCATAATACTCTCGCTGAACAAGCGATTAGGCCGCCCTAAGTTACGGGGCGGCCTCCCAAGATTGAAACCAGAAGTTAAGGAAACCCAATGAGCCATCCAATGAATACTTTGTGGGAGTTCACGATTACGATCGCGTCCTCTTCGACTCCGAACTTGATCTTCGATGGATCGTCGGGCATTCGGGCTATGCCGCCCATGCAACTTAGCGGGTTGAGGATCACCAATACCAACCAAGCGGGGACGGTTTACCTTGGCACCAATGATAGCTTCAGTGGCGCTCCGGGTCTTACGACGACCAACTTCTGGAAGCAACTCGGCCCCCGAGAGGCTCTCCTTAATAACGACGTTTTGATGGGGCGAGGCCAAATTCAGCACCTTGCGATCATCTCCGACGGAACATCCTGCACTGTCAGGGTTGAGGTGTTACAGTAATGCCAGAAAACGGTGTTTATAATTCAGCTACACAAACCTTTGTTTCGGGATCTGAGGTTCCACTCCAGACTGATGTTAACGGGAACCTCAAGGTTTCCCTCACTGGTAGCTCAGGTACAAGTAACGTTTCCATCGTCAGCCCTGTCGATGGATCGGGCTATGTAAATGTCGACGTTCAAACTTCGGCACTGCCAACAGGGGCGGCTACGTCGGCAAATCAGACCAACGGCACACAGCAGGCAAAGATTGCTGACGGAACGAATGTTGCTGGCCCGTTACTTATAGGTGACGTTAACTCTCTTCCTATAAGCCAAAATGCAAAAGAGTCTACATACACTTTGACGGGAAGTCCAAACGCCGGGGTAGTAATTGGACCCGGAACATCTGGCTCAATGACGTCAATTGATACACTGGGATATACCAGTGTATCAATCCAAGTTATTACGTTTGGGACGGGAGTCACTTCTCTTAGCTATCAAGAGTCAGGCAATAATTCCGCATTCGTTACTCAGGGGGTTTACCCATGGTCTGGGACGGGCAGTGCTGGAACCATCGCTGGAACTATTAACTCGACTACAACTATTTACACGACGGACCTCCGCAGTAGATATATCCAATTAATTACAGGGCAGAATCAAACAGGAGGACAAACGCAGGTTGTTGTAACGCTTCGTACCTCATCCATGGCTCGGGGTTCGGTGATGACGATCGCTGGATTAGTGGCCGTCCTTGCCAATGCCGCCTCGACTGGCACCGCCCTTGCGTCAGCCGCCCGAACCGCAACCACGACATCAGCCGCGATTACGAACAACAACTTCACGAAACTTCGTGTTTACATCAACGTGACCGCCGCATCTGGAACGGGAGGCCTTCAGCTTCAATTGCTTGCAAAGGATCCGGTAACTGCCGCTTACAATGCCATGCACTCAGCCCAGCCAGCGGCCCCGATTACGGCAATCGGAGAGTATTACTTCGATTACACCCCGGCCGCGGTAGCCGCAATCGGAGGAGCTTCAGCGGCCTTCAGTATCTTCCCGCCGTCATCCCTCGAGACAAAGATTGTGCATGGAGATGCCTCGAGCTACACGTACTCAGTCGGATACGAGTTAATCAACTAAGGAGAACGAAATGGCTAACCCAATCTTTCAGGACAATGATGAAGCAGGGAATATCCGTCGTCAATTGGAGCTGGTTGCGACCAACGACACCACAGTAACGGTTAATGTGACCTATCCTGATCACCCTGACTATCCTGCTGAAGTGCAAACACCTACAATCGCCGCATGGAACGCAATCAAGGCGATAGCCGCTCAGATTCAGTGACCCTCATGAAGAAATTTGCATCTCTCTTAATCGGCACTCTCGCTTGCATTTCGCTCTTGGGGACATCGTCGCCAAAACAAGTTGTTAATGTAAGGACAATTGAATACTACACTTCAGCCATTATGGATTCCGCGACAGTGCAGTCAAATACTCAAAGCACTTGGCAAATTGCCCCAAACTTAACAGATATTGGCGGTGGTATTTGGGTTGACGGTAAACTTGTTGACCTGCCTCAGTAATAAAAGGAGAAATCATGCAAACCAAAGCAACCCTTACAGTCACTTCCCCTGAATTCCTCAACCCACTGGTTGTCGATATCCAAGAGAGCTTTTCAATCCCATTTGGTGCTGATCTAGTCATCACCGCTGATTCTCCAACTGGAACGGACGTCGAGAACATTACGGCAAGCCTCAAGGTCGCAGGGATCGAGATCGTGAACAACAAGCTCATCGAGCAGTTTAAGATCGATCTTCCAACTCTCGTTGGTCACTTCATCTCCCAGATCATTGTCGGAGTTGACGCCAAGATTGTTCTTGAGATCAAGAGCTAATTCGTAGCCATACGATAAAAGCCCCTGCGACTGCCTTAGAACAGCTACAGGGGCTTCTTTGTGTCTGAAGAGGCTAATTGATCAGGAGTGTCCCAGATTCAGTTCTAGGTGCCGATTCGCATAGCCTGACAACTTCCTTTAACTCTTCGATGGTCATGTCGGCAAGCTTGATCTTGTGGCTCCTTATCCCAAGTTCTTTGGCCAGCCATCGGTAGGCTTTGCGCCTCGCGGCATTTGACTCCAGTTCTTCTCCTGTTTGCCATAGGCTGTTGAAGAGTGCAAACGCTCGTCTCTTCAGCTTGCGTCGTTCGTTGATCATGTCTACTTTTCTCCTGCGATAAAGCATGGCCGTCCAGTGGCTTCCTCAACTCTGCGCTTAAAGTTGTCAGCGTTTGAGTTGCCATCGGAAAGATGAAGGAGATGGACCTCCTCCGTCTTGGATAGGTCGTTGCTCGATAGGATCTTGAGTGCGGTGTTGATCGACATATGGGAATCGAAGACACGCTTGGCGACGATCGGGTCGAGTTTATGATTTGCAATGTTCCGCTTGACTATTTCTGGGTCATAGTTTGCTTCAATGGCAAAGATGGTGATCCCCTCGATGCCCGAATAGTCAAAGTAGACGGCGTCCGTCAGGTAGAGAAGTCTGCCACCGTTGTTGCTGTCGATGACGAAGCCCATGGTCCCGCTGACGTTGCGATCATGCCTGACCTCAAACGGCATCACTTTGAATGGCCCAACCTGAACTTGCTCCTCATGATTCAAAAGTCTCACTCGGTGGTGGCCCATGACTTGAAGAGTCCTTGCGGTCTCCTCGCTCGCGTAGCATTCAACCCCAGAATCCATGAGCCTCTTGGCTGACTTGCCGTGGTCGCCGTGAGCATGGCTGATCAGACAACCAGCAAGCTTTGTCAGTCTAAACCCGGAAGCGATCTGCATTTCCTTGATGCTGACTCCAGCCTCGATTGCGAGGAACTCCTCACCGTTGGTGACGGTGTAGAAGTTCCCCTTAGATCCCGAGTGATGGGGGTCGAATCTCAGCATCAGAAGTCCTCTTCCTCCTGAGTCTGCTCGATAACCTCTCCAGTTTCCTGATCGGCAGTCGACGTCTGCTCCTCTGGCTCCTGAGTTGGAGGATCCAGCGCAAGCTGTTTCTTCCCAGCGTTCTGATTGATCTCCTCGACCACGTCTGCTTCGATAGCCTCGACGTCAGCGTGTTCCAGCGCAACCAAGCTTGCGGCATTGACCTTTGCAGGGTCGAGGGGGATGGTCGACGCGACTCGGAGGACGACGGTCTTGTACATCATCTCCTGTCGGAACTTCTCGTCGTACTCGGTGCCAGCCTTCTTCCCGTTCTGGTAGACCGTCTGCTCACCACCCCAGAACTCGACACCCTTGGATGCCTTCATCGCCTTCTCAAACTCCCGATACTGCACGATCACAACCCGGTTCTTCTTGGGATCGGCATACTGAATGTAGCCAAAACCTCCGATGACGGCTCCGGGTTTGAATGGGTTAGTCTGCTTGTAGCTGTACCACTCGATGCCATCGTCGTTCGTACCGTAGTCAAACTGATCCGTCTCAAAGACAAGCTTGTAGATGACCTTGAGTGGCTCCTCTGAGGCAAACTTGCGGCGACAGTGATCGACACCCATGTAGCCGATTCGGATATCGAGGTCGTACTTCTGGGTCCGCTTGTTCAGGTAGGGGATGACGTGCAGGTGGTTGGCGATTGCGGCGTCCAAGTGCAGGCTAACACGGTTGACAGCATCCAAGGCCAACTTCTCCATGTTGGCGTTTGCCCATGTGATGGCTGGGTTGCCCTTAGTGTAGTCGTTCCCTGCCCGTTTGATCTCGGCGGCTTGCAGTGCGGCGTCGATCTTGACGTACAGGTGCTGGGCCATTGTCTTTTGCATATCGGACCAATTGACACGGGTGCCAAGCTCTGCCTTGAATTGGCGCTCGACCTTGTTGGCAAAGGATAGCGAAGGAGTGATGTCGTTGGTCGCCTTGGCAATGCTTGTGTCGCTTGCCTTAACGGGTGCCATTTTGTTATTGTTCGTAGCCATTGTTTTATCCTTGCCCCTGCTTAACGGGAGGGGCCACCGTGGTCGTAATTAAAACTCGTCGAATTCGTCAAACCCTGCCTGTGGCGGTGACTCGACGACGATTGATGGCTCAGTGGCCGTGGTCGACACTGTTGGCTTACCCTCGTATTCAAACCGAAGAACCTTGTCAGCCTCGGAGACAACAAGCCGAATTTGCTGGCCAGATGTCGGGAGAACCTTGGTTACCGATTCAGCGCCGTCGATAATGATTGGAGGAGTGAACCCATAAGCTCTGCTCAGGGTGTTGATGATGTCGAGTCCGGCGTTAACACAGGCCGCATGGTTGAGACCTCCGTCGAACGGAACTCCGTTTACTGTCGCTACACAGCAGGGAGCGATGCCTCCGTTGATCTGGGTTTCAAAGAGTCGGAATTCCACGATCTGGAACATGGAATTGACCTTATCGGTGACCATGTCGCAGTGAGTCTTGATGAAGAGATCAAGCAGATAAAGGTAGTGCTCAGTCGACTCGTAGGCCGATGCAAGTTCCTGTTCCTTGGCTTCCAGTTCAGCGATGCGCTGGAGTTGAACCTCATTGGTTTGTCGAGTCTGCTCGATCCCCAAGGCATAGGCCAGTGCATCGTTTGCAGTGCTGATCTTCTGATCAGCCTCGGCAACCGCAGTGTTTAAGGATTCCTTAACTGCTCGGCCCTCAGCGACGATCTCTTCGATCTGTTTGACTAGCTTCTTCCATTTTGGGCTGTCCTCTGGCTTTGGAGCCTCATCCAGCGCAGGCATGATGAAAGACCCAACCGCATTCGATGCAATAGAAAGGACGGCCTTGGCCGATTCTAACTGCTGTTCCAGATCCTCCAACGCCGCCTCCTCTTCCTTGATCTTGCTGGCGGGGCAGACTTGCTTCCCAAGGTTGACCAACGCAGTTCGCTTCGCCGCTTGGCTTGCGTTGTGCTTGGACCGGATCTCTTCGATCACATCCTCTGGGATCGACTGCTTGCAGGTTGGGCAGATCGAGTCGACCTTAAAATCCTCGGCATCGATCTTAGCAAGGTCAGCCTTGATCTCATCTCGTTTTGCCTTGAGCGTTGCGAGGTTAGTCTTGACCCGACTGATCGAGTTACTAATTGTCGTGACGGCATTCTGTGCCTTGCTTTCCTCAACCTGAAGTTCGCTCAGTTTAAGTTGTGCATCTCGGATCAGGCTGGTGTCGATACTGGAGTTGATATCGTTCTCGATCTTCAGTTTCTGCGCCTCAAGCTCCATCTTCTTAGCGCGAAGCTCGACCAACTTTGACCCGTTGGTCAGCGATGCCTTTTCCGCTTGGGCCTTCTCAACGTTGGACTTTAGTAGTTCGATGTTAGGCTTTGCTGTCGGGACATCCTTGACCGCAAGTCTCGCCTCATTGATGCGGACGGGGATCGCTTGGATTTCTCGGTTGATCTCTGGCCTTCGGTTGGCAAGAATCTTTCGGTACTCCTCAACTGTGTGGCCTTCAAGGATCTGTGTCAATGGAGCAAGCTCAGAGTTTGCGGCAATGACGTCTGCCTCGGATACGTCGCCAGCCAGCTTGAGCAGTTGCGCTCGTCGGTCCTGCCACTTCATGACTTGGTTGAAGTGCATTGGGTTGGTTAGGACTCTGAAGGTCGACTCTGGGCCTAGGCCATCGATGTACTTGCCGAAGTCGCCAACAGAATTCGGAACTCCGTTGATGAAGCAGTCAGTGGTGTGGCCCGTGAACTCCGAGGTGATCGATCCTCGCTTCTTTGTCCAGATTTCCTTGAAGACTTTCTTGAGCGTGACCTGCTTGCCGCCAACCAAGAGGAGTGCGGCCTCGACCGAATGCTCGAGATTGTGGATGACTTCCTTTGTCTCTGGATCGATGGTCTTGATATCGTCACCCATCGTGCGGCCTTGGGAATCCTTGCCGAACAGGAGCCAAGAGAAAGCATCAGCGATGGTGGTCTTCCCAACTCCATTGTCTGCATAGACAGACATATTGGAGGCGTTAGGGTTGATGGCCACGTCTCTAGCGGCCTTGAAGTTGACGAGATGCAATTTAATGAGTTTCATAAGTCTCCCCCGATCTGGTCGGATCGGCCCGGATTCCCTTCCGGTTAGGTAGCTCATTATACACAATTCGCAAAGAAATGTGCTAGATCGTTATAATTCGTTAGAAATCGGTTACAATTAACGTGCCATGAACAAAAAGAGGCCCGGAATAAAGGCGGTGTACACAGATGAGCTTGCGGAGCAGGCTTACAACTTGTACTTCACTCGAAACTTTTCACGCACTTTCGCTGGCGCAGTTCTCAAGCTCAAGCCATCGACGGTGGTCTACCTTGCCAGACGGCACCAGAGGACATTAGCTAATGCCTGACGTGCAGTTAGAGATCGGCCTTGGCATGGAAGATGAGGATCCATTTGCATCAATTGGCAAACCTTTTGAGGTGAGCAATAAGAAAGCACTTGAGCCTACCATTGTCAAGTCGGAAGAACTTCTGGACTGCTACCTAACGGAGCCGAAGCAGAAGGTTAAGATGGTCAAGGACAGTAACCAGTTCAAGCGGTCGATGAAGGACATCAACTTGATCTTTCCCGGCTGGTACTGGAAGACGGAACATTACACCACCCTGCATGGTGGAATGCAGATTAAGCGAGACTACGGCGGCTTTGCCGACATCGTTGGAGTTTCCAGCGGGAAGCACATTGCCGTTCAAATCACAACCTTGGATCAGGTTGGACCCCACATTCGCAAATACGTGTCGGACGCCAAGTCTGGAGGCTTTGGTGACACAACGATTGAAGTGAACCTTCGATCTTACTTGCAGAACGGTGGAACCTTTGTGATCCTTGGCTACTACAAGGAAGGCGCACGTTGGGCGCACAAGGTCACCTACGTGACTGAAGAAACGTTGGATGCGGCAGTGAGCCGCAAGAGGAGAAAATGAGCAATGACAGACGAAAACGAGGCCCAAAGGCTTCAGAGGATCAAGGACCAACGCCAGAGGTCGAACAAATTTTTGGCGTTCAAGAAGGTCAGGAAGATAGAGATGGAGATGAACCTATCCCAACCTTTGATGATCTCAGGGTTGGCGACTCGACCCCGATCGGGATCGTCCAAGAGATCGCGCATAAAGGCTCACCGAAGGAGATTGGGCCGCTGACCAACCGCAAGAAGTGGTACAACGCCGAAGCTTATCGGCAGGCTTGTGAGGAGAGTAAAGAATGAAAACAAAGACGGTGGACGTCCCGGCATTGGATCTGGATTTTGGGCCAGATCAGGAAGGCGATGTTCGCATCGCTCGGGAGGATTCGCGCAACTTCGTCGTGCAACGATTGACCAAGATCGAGTCAAAGGACAAGGACCGAAAGCCCACCGGAGAGTTTCGGCTTGAGTGGGTGACCGCTGGCTACTATGGAGAGAGACCAGAGGCATTGATTGCGGCGGCTAGAGGAGCCATAGCGATGGGTGCAACTGGCAACTCGGCCAAAGACCTGATCGACACTATCCAGCGCACAGAAAAGCGTGTACTTGCCGACATCGCCAAATTGCTTGGCAAGGAATCGAAATGATTGGAGACACGAACACTGCGGAGATGAGCTACATGAAGGAAGCCGCCGCCCACTTCGAGATGGCCGAGTCCATCATCGTCGATAGCGTGGTAAGCGCCTGCGCCAAGGAAGGCTTCCCGGCGACGGATCACCACATCGGAAGGGCGTTGCTTGACGTCTACGGCCATCTTTCGGCGGTGGTGGCAGTCAGGAGGAATATTTCCGTTGCCCTAGCCTGTGCTGTCACGGCAGAGGCTCCCGGTACTGCCAAGGAGATGGTTGGAACAACTGCTTACATTGTTGGCCCAAAGCATGAGATCCTCGGCGCTATCGTCGGCCTTATCCTCGAGGCGTACACTTGCGACAAGGAAGAACCACCGAAGGACATTCAAGAGGCAGTCGACTACTTTGTCAACGAAATCTTGATAGCAGGACTATTCACTCCCGTTGACAACGGATCAGATCAGTAGTAACATGGGTTCGCCGTCTTAACCCCCACCAAAAGACGGCCCCGACTGGAATCGGGCAGAACAAGAAAAGGAGAACGACAATTTTTACCTCACAATCACTTAACCCTCTCGGCGGCAGGAGGCTATCGCAAGGCGTACCGTCTCCGCGCCATTCCAGTTGCTGTGGCCCCTGCCACCGAGGGGATAGGGTGCAAAGATGACCCTAGACGATTTTGCCTCCAGAATAGAGAAGGCCAAGCCAAAGTCGTGGCCACAGGGTAGTGGCTACACAGGGCGATGCCCGTCGTGCCAGTCGAGAGGCGAGGACAAGTCCTGCACCAATTTCCGTGTTCTCGAGAATGATGGCTGGCTGAAGGTCAAGTGCCTAAAGGGATGCTCCGAGGAGCAGATCATGTCATCGATGGGATTGGCCGAGAAAGACCGATGCGTCAACCCAAGACCAGTATCTGCGGCCACCCAAGAGAAACCGAAGGATACTGCCCCCGTCGTCTACACGTATACCGATGCCAACGGGAAGTACCTCTTTGAGAAGCGGCGCGGCGTCAAACCCGACGGCGCTAAGAAGTTCTTCCAAACAACCAACGATCCAAAGGTCAAGGGCGTCTCGCATCTTGGGGATCAGGCAAAGACTCTCTACAACCTCCCTGCCGTCCTGAAGGGCGTAGCGGACGGTCAGATGGTCTACATCAACGAGGGCGAGAAGGCTTGTCAAATGTTCTCCAAGCTTGGTTTGATCTCTACCTGCCAGCCAGCAGGGGCTGGCCCCGGCAAGTGGCTTCCACAGCACACGGCGATCTTCAAAGGGGCATACGTGACCATCGTTGCCGACAGAGATCAGACGGGTGAGGATTACGCCAGAGAGGTCTGCATCGAGCTTCGCTCGGTGTGTCGATCCGTCCGCATCGTGCAGTCTGCCACGATTAACGCCAAGGACGATGCCTATGATCATTTTAAGGCTGGCTTTAGACCAGAGCAGTTTGTCGAGCGCCCGGACCTCATGCCCAAGCGTGGGCTTACGGTCAATCCGATTGAGACCTACCAGATCGAAAACCCACAGTTCCTGATCGGGACTCACATCAGGCTGGCACAGATGAATCTACTGGATGCCGAGGGTGCCGCAGGAAAGACCACTGTCGCCCTTGCGATTGCGGCGGCGGGATCAAACGGTTGGGATCCTGTCTACAAGAAGAAGACCACTCCGTTCAAGACTCTGTACTTTGGCGACGAGGACTCCGGTGGAGACATTCGGTTTATCTATGAGTCGCTCGGCGGCAAGCCCGGATTCTTGATGGACTACCGCGATGCATTTCCCCTTTCCGGTAACGCTTTTCAGTTACTGAAGGAAACCATCGAAGCGCATGACATCAAGTTTGTCGTCTTCGATGCACTAGCCTACTACCTCCCCGTCAAGGATCTTAACAATGCCGTCGAGCTTGTCAAGCCCCTCCAAGCACTCAGGGCAGTGGCGATGGAGACGGGCGCGGCAATCCTAAACCTACGACATATCGGTAAGGGTAAGGACGGCAAGCCCATCTCGGAAATGGGTATCGGATCAGTCCAAATACGAAACAGCCACAGGTCACAGCTTGTCATGCTGAAGCACCCCGACAAGGAAAAGAAGTACGTCAGGGTGATTACTCATGAGAAGGGATCGATCCGTGTTGAGATGGGCGACCCTTTCGGGTGGGCCTACGAGGACGGAAGATTTACGTGGGTTGACATCGACCCGGCAGAGCTTGATAGCTCTATTCAGACCAAGGGAGGCAAGGTTGGAGACTGCGAGAAGTGGCTCCGGGCCAACCTGACTGGTCGATTCGCTCAGGTTACGGAGTTCACATCGATCCTCCGAGACCTTGGCTTTACCGAAAGCACGATCAAGAGGGCAAGGGCCAACGTCGATGTGAAGTGCGTGAAGGACGGGCAGGGCAGATGGTTGGCGACGATCGAAAAGCCAGATCCATTTGCGGACTAGGAGGAAGGGATGAGTAGGGATAAATATGGATAAATATGGATGGAATGACAGTTATGGAATCGCTAAGTTTAAAGTGGCGATAGATTGCCTTAAAGGGACATGGTTAACCCTTGGGGGTGATATCTCCCGTATGCCTAATTGGGAGTCTAAATTGCAATCTGCTGTGCTTAAGGAACCTAGTTTTGAAAAGGCATACATGAATTTGATCGACAAGATAGCTGATGATTTAGTTCGCAAGCAACGTGGATTTCGCTGGTTTGAGTGAAGCCTACAAACAAGAAAAGCCCCCGTCCGTTACTTGGACGGGGGCTTCTTCGTTGCTCACTTATGTGTATTTGCAATGTGTACTCGTTCATCTTCCTTCTTTCCCTGCCAAATGCTTCGCATGTAAAGCTTTTAGTTTCTTTGCGGTGATGCCGGGTATATGCTTCCAGTCATCAAACTTGATTGGCTCTGGTTGTTGAAGCAAACAGCAAAGCGTTTGATATTCTGGGAAGTTAATCTCAAACTCATTTCGCGTTAAGCCTGTGTTCTTGTCAAAGCAAATAACCTTGGGTTCCTCGGAGCAGAAGAAACCAGCAGAGTAGTTACAGGCATTGCCATTGCCAGTGTTGCGGTTGCCAGTGTTGTAGTTGCCAGTGTTGTAGCCGCCAGTGTTGTAGCCGCCAGTGTTGCGGTTGCCAGTGTTGCGGTTGCCAGTGTTGTAGCCGCCAGTGTTGTAGCCGCCAGTGTTGTAGTCGCCAGTGTTGCGGTAGCCAGTGTTGCGGTAGCCAGTGTTGCGGTAGCCAGTGTTGCGGTAGCCAGTGTTGCGGTAGCCAGTGTTGCGGTTGCCAGTGTTGTAGTCGCCAGTGTTGCGGTAGCCAGTGTTGTAGTCGCCAGTGTTGTAGTCGCCAGCATGGATAATCTCTTCTACCAACCGGATAAACCGAGCAACACGCTTAAAATCAGCACCCGGTTCTTTGGGAACTTCCAAAACCATCTTGGCCTCAACCTTCCATATTCGTGTACCTGCGGCCTGGTAGTAAGCCCAAGGACCAGACGGTTGTTCGCAGAAGTGGAATCCATTTGCACAGGGGATCAGTTCACCTTCGCATTCGTACCACTGGCCTACTTCAAAGGTAAAAGGCTTGCCGTCTGGATTGCAAGTTAGGTTTGCGTCAGTGGCTTTGTAGCCAGTCATAAAATCAATGTATTTGGGTTTGTTTGTAATTGTCATATCAATGTCTCCTTTGTTATCAATACTTTGAGTTTCCGTGTTTCGACTTCCCTTGCCGCAGGTCAGCCAGTAGTAGTTCGATCCTCTGTCCCTCCCCCTCAGTGACAAGGAAGGACCGGACCCGCTTCAACTGCGAAATGGGTTGGGTCAGTCTCTCCTCCCCGGTGAAAGATTCGGCCTCCAGCGGGTCGGGGATCATGACTTCGATGACATCGAAAGTGCGGTGCTGGAACTTCGCCTTTCGGTCCCCCTCGGTCTTTAGTTCGATGACGTGGTGCTGGCCGTCCAGTGGATCGATCACGATCCCATGTGGGCGGCCCTTCACATCCGTCAGCTTGGTGGCCACGATCTTTGCCTTCTCTGCTGTCATCTGAGCCTCCCTGCAAGGGCTAGGACTATTCCAACCCCTATTGCCCCGTATAGGGCCAGCAAACCTAAAAGACGGAGCAAGGAGAGGGCAAGGTTGGGTCGAGGCTTCAGTGTCTGGACCATTCCCTGCTGAAGTTTGATCCGTTGTTGCGCTGGCTGGTTGGTCACGCTCTCCGGTGTGGCCCCGCTTTGGATGTCGATGTCCCTAAAAAGGACGGGTAAGAGCTTGGTGGTGTAAGGGCTGAGGATTTCAGCCCTTGAGATTTCTGTTGGTTTCTTAGACATTGGGTCTTCCTCATTTGTCGGTTGGTCGCAGGTCAATAACCCCGTAAAGGTTGGGCGAGAAGCACATCATCTGGCTTAGGATGAAGATCATCTCTTCCACCCCGCTTTAATCCCCGGCAGTGTGTCGAGCTTCCACTCCTCGACCTTTTGCTTGTAGAACTTAAGGTCAGACTCGGCCTGACCTAGTCGTCGATTCAGTTCACCTAGTCGAGCTACCTGCATCTTAGGGTAGCGGAGATCGTCGTTTGGCACCCATTGGATGCACTGGTTGGGCAGCGAGATCGGGACAAATCCACCATCCTCGGTCTTCTGGATCAGTCCCCTAATCTTGATCATATCGGACTGGAGTCGGAGGATGGCCTTCTCGCATCCCGACGGGGATAGTTCGTAAGGGAGCGTGTCGACTCCAATACATTGGCCCCGGAAGTAGCCATCGCCTTTGGTGTAGCCGTGGAGTACCATGCCGCCCTCGTCTGTCCGCTTGATGTTGCGGAGGCAGACCGGGCAGGTGCCTGTGTTCTCTCTTGTGCGTCGATCCCAGATCGGATCTTCCTTCAGGACTCGGCCCTTGACGACGATCTTCTTAGCCTCCTCGACCAATTCCCAGACTGGTTCCCACTTGGCGATAAACTCATCGACCTTGGGAGTCGTAGGAATCTTGCCTGCCTCAATTCGGCGCTTGAATCTCTTCAAGTTGAAGAGGTTGTACGGCATGGCGAAGTACAGGTTGCGGAGATCGTGGTCGTGGGCGATCAGTCTGCTGATCTCATTTGAGTCTGTCTCAAACCTGCTGTTGGCGTGGTTCTTCAGCACGTCCAGCGCACTGTTTGGGATGGAGCCAGCTTCAATGTGGCCCCTGAGTGCTTCGATAATTTGGTCTCTTATCATGGTGTCTCCTTAGAGTGTCTTGTCCTCTGCCCGACAAATTCCAGTTCGTAGGCTTTGATGTCCTGCTCAGATAGTGGTGTGGGGTAGTTCACCTTGTAACCCCACTCATACTGAATCTCTTGAGCGATGGTGCGAATAGGTCGTGCTGTTGTCGAATTGTCCATTTGATGTCTCCTAGTTGGTGGTCCTGTTATTTATTATAAAGGTGCCTTATCATGCCGTCAAGCCTTGATTCTCAAAGCAACCTGCGAAAATTAACACTGCTGTGCTGGTCATGGCCCTAGATAGGGCAAGAGTGGGTCGTTGCTAGATGCTCCAGCGGTCAATGCGGCGGCCACAAGTGAGCAATCATCACATCGATGTCTCCATCAGATATGCAAAATCTGTTACCAATCAAGGCAGTCCGTCTGCATACCCATATTCTTGTTTCAAATTGCAACCTAGTATTTCTATGGGGTCAAACCATAGGGTCAAAAGTTCAAGCATGATCCTCTTCAGTTCAAGCTCATCAGAAATTTGATCCCCTTCGACATGATAGTGAAGAAGTGTTGA
>Ga0214172_1000071_pt1 | contig 56137 bp, 61 predicted proteins | sample TroBogEpilimnion_29_FD_153010 | JGI IMG/M metagenome (GOLD analysis project Ga0214172, IMG submission 153010) | Freshwater microbial communities from Trout Bog Lake, WI - 12JUL2007 epilimnion | ecosystem: Environmental > Aquatic > Freshwater > Lake > Epilimnion/Euphotic zone | place: Trout Bog...
AGTAGTTTTTTTGCAGGTGATCCGCAACAGGCTGCTGATTATTACGGTGGGTTTGGTCAATTACAAACAATAGCATTTTTCTTGAATGGTTTTCAAGGTATTATTACTATACAGGCCACATTAGATACATCACCAACAGAAGATTCTGAATGGTTCACTGCCGACGTATTTGATTCAAGCTCTTCCGCAACTACCAATAATTTTCCCGTTAACATAACAGGAAACTTTACTTGGATACGTGCTTTTGTAAGCAATTTTCAAGCTGGTACAATTACCAAATTAATGGTATCATATTAAACGAAATGAATAATTGTAGTATATCATTTAAGGCTCGTGCGACCGGCCCGGATCTGCACCTATGTGCTTATGTAAACAATACTATGATATTTTCGGATATATTAAAAGAAAATAAATCGATTATTATTGCCAGTGCTTTAGATGATTCTGTTGCGAAAACAAATACATTACGTATCGTAATGACAGGTAAAACATTTGATCATACTAAATTAGATGCGGATGGAAATATTATATCAGACTGTGTAATTGAAATATCCGATCTAAGTCTCGACAGCATTGAATTAGGTACTATATTTCATGAACTTAGTACATATACGCATGATTATAACGGAACTGCAGAATTAATAAAACAACAATTTTATGGATTAATGGGCTGTAATGGTAGTGTGGAATTTGAATTTACCAGTCCTGTTTATGCCTGGCTATTAGAAAATGCCTAGCATAAATATATCTAAACAGGTTTTTAAAGTTCATGAAAAAATTAGTTATTGTTCCAGGCGGATTTCATCCATGGCACGGTGGGCACAGCTCATTGTATAATGCTGCTAAAGCAGCTTTTCCATCGGCTGATGTTTTTGTTGCTTCTACAGACGACACTAGTGAACGCCCTTTCCCATTTAAAATTAAAAAAATACTAGCACAAGCTGCTGGTGTTCCTAAACAACGGTTTATTCAAGTACGTAGTCCATTCCGCGCACAAGAAATTACACAGATGTATGATCCTGAAACCACAGAGTTAATCTTTGTGCGTAGCGAAAAAGATCGCGATGAACAGCCACAAGCTGGTGGTATTAAAAAGAACGGCGAACCAAGTTATCTACAACCATATAAACGTAATAGTCGTAGTCCGATGAACCAACATGCTTATATGGCCTACTTGCCAGTTGAACAGTTTGGTGGTGGATTAACTAGTGCTACAGAAATACGTAATAAATGGCCACGATTAAGTGCAGACAAAAAACTCGATCTGGTTAAAGAATTATATCCTACTGTTGAAGGCAATGAAGCCGCAGCAGACAAATTAGTACAGATTTTAGATTCAGTAATGCCTGTACAGGAAGTAACTGAAGCCGATGATAGACTTGCAAGTTTCTTTAACACTAAACCTACTAGTGCTAAACTACGTATAGTGTGGCCCGGTCTCAATCCAGAAGAAAAATTAGAATTGGTACAACATCTATATGGTCGCACACAACCACTAGATCCATTACGTGCTCAACATATGGTTGATCATATTAATGCTGTAATTGCACATGTTAAACCTGATCACGGTATTAATAACGAAACGATTCGAGTTCAGCCAAATTCATTTGATTATATCGACGAAATAAAACTATAAAAATTTTACGCTGTCTAATAGACTCATTAAATACGTACATAATTTAAGAGGAAGTTATGTCAGAACAACAAATCCAAGTCAACGTCGATTATCTCCGCACAACACGAGTTCACATATGTATGCCCTGCTATGGTGGCATGCTAACAGAATCAACATTCATGAGTTATATTAAATGGGCCAATACTTGCCGTCAATTAGGTATTGATTGGACCATGGAAACAATGACAAACGAGTCATTGATCAGCCGAGCACGTAATACCCTGGTTGCTAAATTCCTAAACAATCCAGATTCAACACACTTGATGTTCGTCGATGCAGATATCGGTTGGGAGCCATGGCACCTGTTGGTCATGTTAGATCGTCAGGTTGATGTCATTGGTGGATTATACCCAATGAAGACTTTGCCTGTTAAATGGGTAGTAAACGGGTTTGACGGTGCCGAAGAAGGCCCCGATGGTCTACAAGAAGTTAGTAAAACTGGTACAGGATTTATGTTGGTCAAGCGTGATGTATTTGACAAATTAAATGCTCACCCTGCTGTTAAGCCATTTAATAACGACATTGGCCTGCCAAAAGAATTAGACAAACACTTAAAAACCTATTACGATACAGCAGTACGTGAAAATCGTTATTATTCAGAAGATTGGACATTCTGCGAAAACTGGCGTGATATCGGCGGTAAAGTCTGGGTTGATAAGCGTGTATTGCTACGTCATACTGGTACTTACGTGTTTGACTTTGCAGCACAAGAACCACTATACAATGCATTACATGAAATTGCCATGCAGAATCGTGCTGTACAGGCAAGTCAACTGGCCGCGACTACTGCTCCTGCAGAAGAACCAGAAGTATTGGTCAGTAACGATCCAGTGGTGGAAGCATCAACTGAAGCGCCAGTGGAAAAACCTAAGAAAGCAAAAGCCAAGAAAGTTTAATTTGATTGCGGTAAATACTAGATGGATATCAAAGAGCTACAAGATTACCGTCTAACTGACGCCGTCAGATTTCATCAAAATCTGAACCCTAAAATCTGGGGTTCAGATGAACAACTTCTCCCCGAAGTACGTGAAAAACTATTGGCTATTGCCGAAGACTTTAAAGAGTTTTTAGGTATCAGTAACTTAGAAGTTAAAGACATAACTATTTCGGGCTCAAATGCAGCCTACACTTACACAGACCATTCAGACATTGATTTACATTTAGTAGCAGACTTGCCTAAAGCAGATGCCAGTGATGTTTATCGTGAATTGTTTGATGCTAAAAAATATCAATATAACGATCAACACGATTTTAAAATCGGTGGTATTCCTGTTGAACTATATGTACAGAATGCCAACCAAGAACCCGAAAGCCAAGGTATCTATTCTGTAGTCAATAATGAATGGATATCAGTTCCAAAGCGCCGTAAGCCCACAATAGATGATATTTCAGTTCGTAGCAAATACGAAGATATTGGACGTCGTATTGAGGCTGCGATTGAGTCTGGTGATAGTGAAAAATTAAATTCAATTGCACATAAAGTAAAAGCCATGCGTCAAGCTGGCTTAGATAAAACAGGTGAGTTTGGTCCAGAGAATTTAGCATTTAAAGTATTACGCAGTAATGGCACATTAGATCAATTACGTGCGGCAAGATCTGCTGCTAAGAGCCGTGAATTAAGCATTGACGAAGAAAAGAATAAAAAGAAGAAAACTCGTTATGGCTTTGGCGGTATGTGGTTTCCAGGATACCATTACTATGGCGACAGTGCCAAAGTAGATGATGATACTGTGACTCCTGATGACATTGGTGCCGACGAAGTAGAAGAATCAGCTGGTGATATAAAGACTACACTTAATCAGTTTGCCGCCTATTGTATCAAACGTTTAGGTATTGAAAATCCACCTAAGCTACAATTAAAGAAAGATCCTGCTTGGTCAGAACGTAATGCTACATTCGGGCAATATAATCCTGCTACAGGTATAATGACACTATCCGTTGCTAATCGACACTTAGTCGATATTATGCGTACCTTGGCACATGAACTAGTACATCGCCGTCAAGATGAAGTTGAACGGTTGCCAAATAACTCAGGCGAAACTGGATCAAAGTGGGAAAATCAAGCCAATGCTGAAGCTGGTAAGATCATGCGTGACTGGGGTGCAGAGCATCCAGAACTGTTTGACAAGAAACCATTATCGGAAGCTACAGGATATATTCCTGTCAATGACGAAGAAGCTCGAGATCCACGTTATGCAATGGCTATTACAGTAGATATTAAACCTGGCGAAGTACAGCGTCAAGCTGCTAAAATGGGTTGGAAGACAGATCGTGCAGGCCATCCACAGGTTGCACGTACAAACGGTCTTGTTGAAACACTAAAAAATAAACTACAAAACTTAAAAGAAAATAAGTCAGTAGATGAGCATATTACTAATCAAATTGGGTGGGAAGAATCCGTTGACAAAGATGAGCAGTTAGACGAAGTGAATATGAGCCCCGGTGCCTTGGCAGATTGGGCCAAGTCGGCAGGCGAAATGAAGTCTGGTTTCGAAGCAGAACTTATATTCCCTGGCTTTAACGACGATGAATACGAACCCGAATATGAAAACGATTACGATCAAGATGAACGTGCTCGTAGTATTGACAATATTATTGACTTTTTCTCCAATGGTGACCAGGCTGACCTAAGCCAGCGAGCTCAAGAGCGACTTCGTCAAGAGATGTTGAATGACTATCATGAATGGCTCAATGAACAAATGATGGATGACTGGTCGAATGATCAAGACGACTATGTGCTAAAATGGATCATAGACAACGAAGATCCGGATCTGTCCGAAGAAGAGCAGGAAGAGATGCGAGATCAAGCTATCTCGCGTCAAAACGACATATACGATTCTGCTCTGGAAGAATACAGTGATGAATGGAATCACAGCACTGAGCTAGACCAAGATGATTGGTTAAGCTCTAACGGTATTAGTTACATGACCGACGCCGAAAATTCGTATGAATTGACGTGGCCCTACATGGTGGACAATGGTCATGGCCCCAGTGACACAGGCGGATTTGATGCAGCCGGTGCAAAGAGTTTGGCCGACAGTTTGAGTGAGGAACTCGGTGTAAAAACCACCGTATCCACTGGTTACCACAATGCTAGACGCGACACAGAATCCTGGATCTTTGAACCTGACAGCAGCGTGCATGGCGACGAGTCCAGTGACATGCCTGTGGAAATTGTTAGTCCTCCAATGTCCCTAAACAAAACATTAGAAATAATGCCCAAGTTTTTTGACTGGGTCAAGTCGCATGATGGTTATGCTAACAGGTCAACTGGCTTCCACATGAGTGTTAGTATGCCCAATCATGATTGGTCAGAATTAGACTACATTAAATTAGCAGTATTCTTAGGCGATAAGTTTGTATTAGATCAATTTGGTCGTGCCGGTAATACCTATTGTCAAAATGCAATAGATAAGATTCAAAGTAAATTAAAAGATCGCTCAGATAAAGATAAAGAAGAAGCACTGGCAAATATGCGACATGGATTGAACAAGTTGGCAAGCCAATCATTAGTGCATCCGTCGGGATTTGGCAAATACGTCAGTATCAATCCTAAAAATAATTATGTAGAGTTCCGTTCAGCTGGTGGTGAGGACTACTTTGAAGATATGGATAAGATTCGTAATACAATGATGCGATATGCTCGTGCATTGAGTATTGCTATGGATCCCAACGCAGAGAAACAAGAATATGCTAAAAAGTTATACAAGACACTAACCGATGTACAAACACAGCAGGTAACCGATCCCAAGACAGGTACTAAACGCACTGAGGTCAAGACCGGCGACGATGATGCTATCAGCTTATTCAGTCGTTATGTAGCAGGCGAAATACCCAAAGCAGCGTTACGTAGTTTTATTAAACAACTGCAAATGGGTCGCGAGGCTAAACGTCAAGCCGCTGCTGGCAAGCCAACGGCATCATCGTCGCCAGGCGATTCCGTAGGTAATTATGTAATACGACGTCGCGATAATCTTAATAGTGGAGGTGTAGGTCCTGTGTTACATCGATTCACCGCTGCGGGAATTGTTGATGCTATTGAAAACGCATCTGAATGGGCCAGGGCACAAGGGTTAGATCGATCGTCGATATGGTTAACTCCTGTTGAAGAAGTTCCTCCCGAGCTCCTAACTGACAGACCAGAACAACCTGCCACTGCCGATCTTAGACCACAAGCCGACCTTGCCAATCTGAGATCAGCTTACCCGGCTGATCTCGATGGTTGGTATGCACTGCGACGTCGCGGCGGTGGCCGGGGAGTAATAGAATATCAGGGTGCCGGCCGCATATTGCACCAATTCTATGCCACAACCACAAGTGAGGCCATCGATAAAAAACGACAATGGTGCGAGCAGAACAACATGCCATACTTTGACATATGGTTGGAGCGTCTGGAGAATGTGCCCGAATCAATACGACAAGAGTACAACCGCAATCTCGCCCAAAACAGCCAGGCAGCCCCAGCAGCGCCGACCCAAGAGCCTGGGAGGCACGACGCAGCGTTGCGGACACTACAGCGTGCTTATCCTCATGTGTTATGCGGTGAGCTACAAACCACTAGTCCAACAGGACAATGGGTTATCTTCAGTGGCACTAGCTATGAGAATGTAGCGTTAGTACCCGGGGCCACAGGAGGTGATGCTTTATGGAATTTCCACTATTGGATCAGTGATATTCCAGGCGACCGTAGAGATAGATATCATCTACGACCGGCAGATCAGCGTGACATCGATATGCAGACTGGAAGTCACCTACAACCAGACGAAATATCACAATTTGTCCAGGATTTAGAACCCGAAACATCACAGAATTCCCAACAACCCATTGGGAATCATTTTAGTGGACGTTGGAAAATAGTATCAGCTAACACTGGCGAAATAGTGCATGAGTTCGGCGGTATTGGTAATGTTCAGGCCAATGCCCTCAGAGTAGCACGTGAGTGGGTCGAACAGACTGGGTTTGATGATCCGATTGAAGTATATCCCATAATGCAATAATTTAATACAGCGATATCTTATTCTAATTTCTGCGTAAATACACGTAGGAGCTAGAGTATGAATATAAAAATAATATCGACTCTGCTATTCACAACTGCGACCTCCTTTCAAGCCGTCGCAACACCAATAGCAGACTATCAGTTTAAAAGCCCTAGTCTGAACGGGTCCGGCTACGGTGCATACCAAATGTCTATTGAAAATGAGCAATATACTCGTGCTCAAGCTATTCAACAGGCATTACAAGCAGCAGTACAACAGGCACAGGCAAACGCTGCTAATACTCCAATCAACCAATTTCTAACTAATTTAGAGTCGCGTATCTACGCACAAATTAGTCAAAACCTTGCTACTGCTATGTTTGCAGGTGGCAACAGTTCTAGCGGACAAATACAGTTTCAAGGCAATACAATCTATTACAATAATACCGGAACTGGAATTCAATTACAGGTTACTGATAATGTGGGTAATTTAACCACAATCAATATTCCTTTGGGTTCATTTAACATAACCGGCGGAGGCACACAATAATGCGTCGTATATTACTAACTGCACTATTGGTTGCTGCTTTATCGGGTTGTTCTTTAATGCAAAAAGCTGGACAAATTACAGGTGTAGAATATAAACCAGAACCGGCTAAAAATTCAATGCAGGACGAATTAAATTCAGTACCACCGCCTGCTAAGGGTCGCTTAACTGTGGCTGTGTATCAATTTCAAGACAAAACAGGACAACGTAAAGCAGTACCAGGCATTGCTTCATTTAGTACAGCAGTAACACAAGGTGCAGATGCATTGCTGATTCGTGCTTTACAAGACGTAGGTAATGGTCAATGGTTTGATGTTGTTGAACGTGGCAACATAGATGCACTAACTAAGGAACGCTTAATTATTACACAGATGCGTCAGGCTTATGAAGGCAAAGATGCACAGAAATTGATGCCTTTAACCTTTGCAGGTATTATCATCGAAGGTGGTGTTATCGGTTATGACACTGGGTTAGAGTCGGGTGGTATTGGTTATAATTTCTTGGGCATAGGTCCTACTACACAATACTCAAAAGATGTAGTGACAGTTAGCCTACGTGCTGTATCAGTCAACACAGGTAAAGTATTGGCCAGCATAACAGTTACTAAAATTGTCTATAGCACCAGTGATACAGTAGCAATTTTTAAGAGTGTGGATCCTGCTGCTGGCGGAATACTCAGTCAAGTATTTGCTAACAACACAGGCAGTCAATCTGCTACAGCAGGTATACTGCAATTTGAAACAGGTGTAGTTTTAAACGAAGCCACTACATTAGCACTTAAATCAACAATCGAAGGTGCTGTAGTTGAATTAGTTAAAGAAGGACAACGCAAGGGAGTATGGGATTATCGAACTACTGTAGATCCTGTTACTCCTAAACCTTCAGCATCGGGAGATGCTACAATACCGTTGGGAATGTCCAAGCCCTCAGACACTCCTGCGGATCAAGCAGCAAAAATGGGCACAATAAAATAACGGGACGTAGATCCTGAAGGAAAACAAAATGAAATACGGTCTAGCTAAAATAATAACAATAGTGCTAGCTCTTGTATTGTTCTCAGGTGCAGATGCTGGTGATAACAGCATTTACATCAACCAATCGGGTAGCAGCAGTACTATATCAATGACTCAAGACGGTGCAACCAACATCGTAGAAGGCATTCAGGGTGTAGGAACGGGTGCGACGACCCCGGCTGTTATCAACGGTAATAGCAATACAGTTACAGTAACTCAAGTCGGCTCAGGTAATACTTTACAATTTGGTATTCAAACCACTGTGGCCAATGGGTTGACTGGCAATAACTACACATATAATGTCACTGGTAGTAATGCCACAGCAGTTATCAACAGTAATGCAGATGGCACTGGTGTTAGTGCCAGTAACAATGTCACAGTCAATCAAACTGGTAATACAGCCAACTTGAACTTGACATTATTAGGCACTAACAATAACTTTACTGCTACTACAGCAGGCGGTGCCAGCAACTCAGTTGTGGCTTCAATCAATGGCACAGGAAATACCGACAATATCACAATGAACGGTGGTGGAAGCAATAGTTTAACTCTCACTCAAGGATCTTCTACAATTCCTGCTGTTAGTGGAACAGTTACATTAAATTCAACAGGTGCCAGCAATACATTTGGATTGACTCAGTTGGGTGGTACCAATGGTGATACAATGACCATTGGTGGTTATAATGCTACCGGAACAACAGTTAGCGGTTCTCTTAATGGATCAAGCAATACTGTAACGGCCACACAGACTGGTAATGCTGATAATACATTGACCTTAGGTTTAACTGGTAGTAATAATACATTTAGCATTGTGCAGACTGCTGCAACAGGCAATAATGTAAGTAACATCCAAAGTAACGGAAGCAACAATACTTGGACTATACACCAAACACACTAATGGAGGCATGATGAAATTATGGATGGCAAACTTATTGGTACTCTCGCTCATCATATCGTCGAATCCCGCCATCGCAGGGATCGGAAAGATAACGGAACAATTAGACAGCCCAGCTTCGATACAACGGTCGAAGCTGACCTTGCCTGGGACGAAAGGCACCGGGGTCGAGATGGAGGATGCGGTACAGACAGCTCGGGGCAAGGTCGGCATAGTATTTGACGATTCTACAAAAGTACAAGTCAATGAAAATTCGCGTCTTGTTATTGATGATTTTGTCTATGATCCCAAAAGTAAAGATACGGGCAAATTGGCTCTTAACATGGCTAGTGGCACAGTTCGTTATGCAAGTGGAGCGATTGCTAAAAACAATCCTAATAGTGTTGCTATTAATACTCCTACTGCTACCGTGGCTGTACGTGGCACTGACTTTACCGCCACTGTCGACGAATTAGGCGAATCAACCTTTATTCTATTACCCAGTTGCCCACGTAAAGATATGCTGCCAGATGAAATAGAACGTCTATGTAAAACTGGGCGTATCGATGTTATGAATGATGCCGGTTCAGTTACATTGGATCAAGCATTTCAAGCTACTAAAGTAACAAGCCGTAATATAGCTCCTACAAAACCAGTTACATTACACTTAAATGAAGATTCTATCAGTAATATTTTAATTTTGGCACCACCACAAGAAATTAAACGAGCACAACGCGATTCAGCTGATCGTGCAGGCAGTGGAGAAACAGCACTAAGTCAAAACTTCTTACAGGCAGCTGACCTAGGCAATGTATTAGCAGAACAACAGGCCGCTATCTTAACTAATACTTTACAACGTAATTATTTAGATAGTAATTTTTTATCTAATCTTTTATTACTGGCCAATGAAGAATTAGCTGTGGAATTTGGTAATTTATTAGCACCACCTAAAAATCAATTGCTCCCGGACTATCATAAAGAATCTGGTGTAGTTGCTACAGTAGACAGTTTCGAAGTGCAATTATGCCGCCCAGATGCTACTAACAATAATAGTTGTATCTCTACACCCAAGACACAGAATTCGACTGTGACTATAACACAAGGTAGTACTACTGTTATCAATCGCATCAATCAAGGCAATAATACTATTATAACTACTCGACAAAACTAATATGAAACGCATTTTTGCCGCAATTTTATTATTAATAAGTTCTGTCGCATTGGCACAGAACTTGCCCAGCGGCAGTATCGGTACAGTAAATCAAACTTCAACTTATATCTATCAAAACTTTACATACAGCTGGACTGCTCCTACTACCACAATAGATTATTTTGGTCTGGCATTTAGACAAGATCCAGGCTATTGGTCAGTGGGTAACTTTAGTTTAACTGGTTTTGGTAGTAGCACTAACCTATTATCAAATCCTGCACTACAATACGGTGGCACAGTCAGCAGTTATGGTATGGCAGCACCTGCAGATTGGGGAGTATGGTATCAGAGTTCAGCAGGAGCACCGCCAGCAGCAGGTTTTTGGTCAGCACCAGGTCAAGGATGGTACGGAAGTTATACTGGTGGTTTAGGTGTCAATACAAGTACCGCAGGTTCGTGGATTGATGGTGCTGTAGGTACATACGATGGTATCTATCAAGGATTTAGTGCCACAGCAGGAACAACATATACGTTTAGTTTTACTAGCTTGGGTACAAATTCCTATTATAATCCCAGTATTATGATTGGTGTATATGCAGGTGCGTGTGCATCAGGCAGCAGTGTTTTTAATTGTACTCCAAATAGTAGTTCGGGATTTACAGCAGCAATGACGCCGCAAGATACACAAGGTACAGGTGGAGCTCCGCCACCATCTAGTTCTGGTCCTACTGTGGTTAGCACAACCAATTCTACTGTCACTACATCCAGTACCAATGGAACTGTAACATCAACATACAGTCAGCCGGTTACCATAACAACCTATAGTGATAATTCTACTACAACTACTAATAATGGATCTGCGACCTTGATCAGTACCAGTGATTTGGGCGGCAGCAGTTCTATTACTGCTAATCAACAATCGGACGTGACTAATTTTAATAATAGTACAATAACCAATAATGGAATTTATATTCGCCAAACCGGTAATAATGATGTTATTACTATATCGCAAATAGGATCTCATGACCTAATAGGCGGAATAAATCAACAATTTGCTCGTATTCAGGATGGTAACAATTATATTAGTATTAAACAGGGTAATGGAAATCCTGGTAAAAACGAAATTGATTTAAGTGTTGCCGGAGGTAGTAATAATCTTTATCTTGTACAGAGCAGTGACCCAGCTGGAGTCAGTGCCGGTAATAATTATCAATTGGTCAATATCAATGGATTCGACAACAGTATAACTACCAACCAGACTAATACAGGTGGTGCTGGTCATTTTTTAGAAGCAGTAGTTGCTGGCAATTATAATTCTGTAGGAATTACACAGGATACCAATGGGCAAAAACAATTATTTGCTACTATAACGGGCAATAGTAATACCTTAAGTACAGTACAGACCGGCACAGGAACACATTATTTAAATGTTAATATGCATGGAACAGGTAATAATGCAACTGTAAACCAATCTGGATCAACCGCTAATAATGCTAATGTAACGTTGATCAATGCAGGTGCACCTGCCAGTGTTAATTTAACACAGTCGGGTGGAGCAAGTTATAGTATCACACAGACCTGTTATACTGCTTGTGGGACTGTAACAGTACGCCAATAAGGAGAGTACTATGAGTTGGTTTCGCCATACACGCCCTAAAAATCCCCCAAGACCATTTGATCCTGTTGATGAAAACCCTCCTAAAGGCAGCTAAATAACGGCAGGGAGAATTATTCAATGAGTAAAATTAAAGTTGAAGTAATTAAGATCAACGCAGAAGGCCAATCTTATACAGAAGATTATTATTTTGTAGATCCACACGCTGCTGTAGCATTTGCAAATTATCAAGAAGAACACGCAACAGTAATTAATACACACGGAGATACAGTACACGTATCACCGGTTGTTGGTGCAGAAACTGCTGCTGTAGAAGAAGTTGTTGTAAATGAACCAGTTGTAGAAGAAACCATCGATGCTGAAATTACAGCCGATGAAGATACTACAGTAAAACCAGTTAAAAAATCAAGAGCCAAAAAGGACACAAAATGAGTAGATATAAGGTACAGGTATTCAATTGGATTGATGGCGAATTAGCTGCTGAAGATTTTTATTTTATGGGCGAAGCACAATGTGTGGCATTCGCTCAATTACAAGATGCACACAGCGTTAAAGTATATAATCACCACGGTCACGTTGTACATCATATCACCGGCGAGCAGTCCGATCAGGACAGCCCTTACTAATAGGAAATAAGATGAAACATCAAGTTGTAATAGCTAATTGGGTAGAAAGTAAAGGATTGGTTATCAAAAATTACTTTTTTGATTTCTTAGAATATGCCTTGGACTTCATCGAAGGCAAAGATGAACACAGTATTAAAATATACGATCATCAGGGCCAATTGGTACATAGCAAAGAAAGACATCCCAGCGAAGAAACTTACTATTAGTTACATTGCCCCGCAAGGGGCTTTGTTTTGGCTAAATATTTTAATGAAAAAACTACTATTAAGCCCTTGGACAGCATTACTGACATTAGCGTTAGTTGTAGGACTACGTGCAGCAGACAGCTCATTTGTAGAATCTGTACGATTACGCTATTTTGATCAACTGATTATGTCTGCTCCTAAAAAGGATGCTGGCATACACACAGTCAATATCGACGAAGCCACATTAGAAAAATACGGACAATATCCTTTTAGTCGTGACATTTACGCTAACATAGTACAGGAATTATATCGTCGCAATGCTGGTCTTGTAGTGTTTAATATCTTAATGCCAGAGCGGGATCGCTTTGGTAAAGACTCTGTGTTAGCCAAGGTAATGACAGAAGATGCTGTGATATTGCCCAATGCCGGTGATGTACAGTCTAAAAATACAGCTCGTGTTCCAGGATCTGCTGTAATAGGCGGTGACCCTACTGGTTTAATTGTAACATATCCGGGTATTATTGCCAATACACCCGAATTAGAAGCAGAAGCACAGGGGGTGGGTATAGTCAATACATTTCCAGAAATAGATGGTGTTGTGCGTCGTGCTCCACTGATAATTGCCAGTAATGGACGATTGTATCCCAGTTTAGCAATGGAAACACTACGTGTAGCAGCAGGGGATAGTACATTTCAAGTTAAGATCAATGAGAATGGCGTAGAGAAAATGCGTATTCCCAAGTTCGGTCCTGTTGTAACAGACAGTTTAGGCCGTGTTTGGATTGACTGGGCTGTAACCAATCGAGCACATTCAGCAGTAGATTTACCATTTGATTTTAATGGTGCCATAGTAATTGTAGGTGTCAGTGCTCGTGGCATTGCTAACCCTGTTGCTACTGCACGTGGAGAAGTATGGCCACAGGATTTACAAGCGGCAGTCCTGGGCACAATGATTGGCAAAACAAATATCGAGCGACCAGACTGGGCCGATGCAGGCGAAACAATTGCTTTAGCTCTACTTGGTATAATTTTATTATTATTGACAAGGTGGACCTATGTTGGAATTATTGGTGGTATTGTTATTATCGGGGGTAGTATCGGCGGTAGTCTATATCTGTATGCTACTGATCATTGGCTCTTGGACAGTACTGCTATTGGTGCTGGGCTTCTTTTGGTTATGCTACATGCTTATGGTGTTAAGTTTATAAGCGAATTCCTACAGAAGCAACAGATAAAGAAACAATTTGGATCATATGTTAATCCTACTATTGTAGAGAAGCTACAAAAAAATCCTGAACTAATTAAATTAGGTGGCGAACGCAAAGAACTATCAATTGTTATGACTGACCTACGTGGCTTTACCAGCTTAGGCGAATCATTTGGTGACGATGTAGAAGGACTAACACAGATAATGAATGACTATATGACAGCATTGTCGGTACCTGTATTAAAGAATGATGGAACGCTGATCAAGTTTATTGGTGATGCTTCATTACACGTACACGGTGCTCCATTAGATGATCCTGATCACGCATACACAGCAGTTATAACAGCACAACAAATGGTACAGGCCATTGCAGATTTTAACGTAGAATTACAGGCTCGGGGTCGTCCTCCAGTGGGTATGGGTGCAGGTGTTAACACAGGCGAAACCTTAATAGGTAATATCGGTGCTAAAACTAAGTTTGGCTATGATGTCCTAGGCGACTCTGTTAGTACAGCCGCACGTTTAGAAGGACAAACAAAGGGCTATGGAGTATTATTGATTATCGGTCCTAATACATATGAGCAGGTTAAGGATCGTATATTTGCACTGGAATTAGATTGTATTGCTGTTAAAGGTAAAACTATCGGCTTGAATATCTATGCACCATTAACTGTACATCCAGGTAGTCACGGCGAGTATGAAATAGGTCGCCGCGAACACGAAGAAATGTTAAAGGCCTATCGTCGTCGTGAATTTGAACACGCTATCTATTTGTGTGATAATCTAATGGGTGAATTTGACGGACAAATGGATCACTACTACGAGATCTGGAAAGAACGTTGTCGAGAAATGAAATTGGCTAAATTGGGACCAGACTGGGACGGAATTTACCGAGCCCAGACCAAGTAGATTATTTTCGATTCATTATCAACAAAGACATTTTGATGGTTATAAATATTCACGCTGGTGCTCCTTGAAAGCGTTAGAGTAGTTGGGGACGGCAATCCCGCGAACTACATTTATTTATCCATTACCGCTACTTGCTTCTTTATCGTCTGATGTCTGTTCTCTAACAGATCTTTCAAAATCAATTCTTTCCTGCTCTATTAGATGACCACGTAAGTGTAATACTGTATTGACCTTTTGGTTAAGTCTAATAAGATCGTTGTCGAGACATCTTACACGGTCAATCAATGCAATTAATACAGCATTGGCATCTGATATAACAGGCTTGACTTCTTTAGTTGCCCATTCCCACACATACTTGATAATTGCACCCATCCCAACTGCCATAACAATTGGGAAGCCATACTTATTGATTAAATCGCCAATTTCGCCCATATTAGAACCACAACCATAGACCTTGGCTCATAAACACAAGCCCAATTGCTGCTACACCAAAGCTGACATAAAATAACATCATACTAACTGCTAAGATACTAGCAGATAATATAACAATGCTCATTTGAAATGCTGTACTTGCATATCCAATCCAAGGGCTACGTTTTTTAGCATAGTCTCGTTCTGCTTCTAATTTCTTAGCAGTATCAAATAAGGCTTTTTTACCTTCATCACCATTTTCGTAGTCGGCAGCTTTAGCAGCCCAGGCTCGAGCTTTTTCTGGATCTGTGGCCTGTTGTGCTGCCAATTCATATTGTGTTTGTTTAATTGATTTAGCTTGATAAAAATTCCAAATATCATTGGCCTTAATTGTATTATTCATGATTGTGCTACTAACACCGCCACCAATGAAAGTGTTAACTGCTAACAGTAATGCAAATAAATTGATTACCATACCGGCTTTGTCTTTAATTTTAGCTTCACGTTCGCTGCGTGAACCCACTGGTGGTTTAGGAGCGTCGGGATCTTTCTTTTGTTTTGTTATCATGTTCAGTACTGTATCTATTAGTGCCATTTTTGTCTCCTGTGATTACTTTAATCTTTTCTACTGTCATTCTTGCCGTCGGCACGAGCAATGCGATCTACATCCGGTCTTAGTCCTAAAGCGTTTGACACAACTGCATCAATTCTGATTACATCAGAGTTCATTGTTTTAACACGATTATCTAAAGCTGTAATAATTCCGGCCATACCTTTGACCGAGCCTAATACACCTTGTAATAATAGTTTAATAGTTAAGTATACGAAATAGCCCCCTGCAAGTGCCGCTACAACCGGCATGCCAAGATCGCCTATTAATTTGAATATTTCATTCACGGGCGTTTTTCCTTATTGTTATTGTTATATAGGTATTTATGAGTTTAACCTATAACGTTCAAACGGGTTAAATACTAGTATGCGAGCTAAAGAATTCATCCCTGAGATATTTGACGAACCCGAATTTCATCCCGTGCCTTTAAAGCTGGGTCAATATCGTGATGCAGAAGATCCACGCACAGGCGAACCTTATCCTGAGCAGTATCGAGACAATACTGAATTGATCCAAATTACAGATAAACTGATTAACGCAGGCATCAAGCCTAATTTAATGACTGTTAAGCCCAGTCAATTAACTGCTACACAGGATTGGTTAAGCGACCAAGGCGGTGCAGAAGACTTATATCCAGAGTACAGAGATCATCCTGTTGTACTAGATTATCAAGGCCATTTCTACGTATTAGATGGACACCATCGTTGCAGTCGTGCATTACGTACAGGACAGCCCATACAGGTATACCTGTTTAACAGTAGAAAATTAAAAGAAAACTTCGCAGACGGCCGAGGTCCTGGTCGTCCCGGGGACAGTCAACGTCACGGTATTCCTAAACATGCCACAATGGCTGAATTAGAAAAGGCATCGCATGCTAAAGGTCGAAAAGGCCAGCTGGCACGTTGGCAGCTAAATATGAGACGTGGACACAAAAAATGAATTTAAACGATTTCTTACCCAAAACTACTGTTGCTGAAGTAGCAATGAATCCTACTGCCTATGCACAGTCGGTTGAGCAGGGCCAGGCCGAAGGTGTTCTGGTCGGCTTTGAATTTGAAGTATGCGTTCCTGCAGAGACGATAGAAGAATTTATTCGAGCACAGGCACCGACAAATCGAGCTCCAATGACTCACGAACGAGTGCAGAGAATTATAAGAAATAACTCTAGTAGGATATATAGAATTGACAATAGAGACGAAGCATTCAGCAGATTGTTTACACCTAAGAATAACAGTCGCTACCCCAGTTTTCTTGATGCTAAAAAGAAATTAGAATCTGACAGAATTGAAAAAGTCAAACAATTACTACCGCAGATTCCTGCTGAGAAATTAGGAAATTATACTCGACTGGCACGTAATAAAATCAATACACGGATTCGCACCTCACTTCGCAATAATGGTCGTTCTTATTCCGATGCAGAAAAACAATTGCTAATTGCTAGAGATATTGCTGAGAGATATCACGATGAGGTTCGTTATAATCGAAGCAACCTCGAGGCTGTCAACACGGCACGGAATATTTTCGAACTAGCAAAAATTCCTGATATGGATGATATATTGCGGGCCATGTGGCCCAGAGTACGCGACACAGACAATATAATTAACAATATAAATCGATACTTTGACTATGATCCGCAGACAGTTTATGATGAGTATCAACTTAGAGCAGTTGATCCCAATGTGCCAGACCATGAACGAAGTAGTCGTTCTGGCGGATTTTCAGGCGCTGCCAATGTGCTAAAGCCGGCATTGGAGCAGACAATGGGCGCCGATGTTGTTGTGTTTACCAGCTACCATCAACGTACTAAAAATATGACCAGTTGGTATATTGAACCCGACGGTAGTTTACAGCCTAATCCTGGCGATGGTGCTGCCGAGTGTGTGGGTCCTCCAGAATTGCCAAATAAAGCATTGGATTCGTTAAAGAAGTTTTTTGCCATGGCTGCGCAACTAAAACTGTACACCAGCAGTCGGAATGCCACAGGCTTACATATCAACGTTAGTATTCCTAAAGATTTAGACATACTTAAATTGGCAGTATTCCTAGGCGACCAACATGTACTAAAACAGTTTAATCGTGAAAATAACAGTTATGCTCGCGGCGTTATGAAACAGTTGAGTCAGCCCGGTGGTAGAAAAGTTACCAGTACTGTGCCAGTGGCAGAAGATCTCACTAATCCTACACAGACTCAAATTGACTTGCCTAAGCTACAACAAATTGCCAAAGACATTAGCCAAAACCACTTTGCCAGTATCAGCAGCAATGGCAAATATATCAGCTTCAGACATGCCGGCGGCAACTATCTCGGTGACTATCAGGCCATACTAAATGTGGTAGGTCGTTTTGTTCGTGCCATGGTCATTGCTGCCGACCCTGCTGCTTACCGTAATGAATACTTAAAGGCAGTTACCAAGCTAGTAGGTCAGCGTGAACCAGCACCTCGGGTAGCAGACGTTTCAGGATATATTAACGAAATTAAACAAGACGGGTTAGTAGTTAAAACTGTTTATATGTATATTCGTCCTGAAATAAAGGTCGATCCCACCGAAGAAGATTTCGCTCAAATACTCAGCGATGAGGATCAATTAGTACCTAATCTCAATTACACAATTCAACTGAATTCAGCTGAGGCAAAATCTACATTGGTCACTCAGAGTCGTCCAGATGGCCGTGCTCGCAGAGAAATGTCCGGCGATGAAACTGGTGCAGTAGGACAATTTGCTGTGGCTACTGTAATGCCTGCAGACCATAATGACGCTGTTCGTATGGAACATTCACAGACACGTGGTGTAGACCTAGCAAGAACTAACCGTAACATTGTAGGATATCGTCGTAATTTTATTAGCCGTATTCCTGCTACCGACCCACAAGCGGTTCGATTTATGCGCCAATTACAAATACGCGGTAGAAGAATATGAAGATAAATGATATTCTATTAGAAGCTGGCGCAGCACCAATCTATTATTTTGCCTATGGTATGTTAACCGATCCTGAATATATGAACGGCGTTGAATTAGTAGGCGTAGCAGAATTGCCTAATTTTCATTATGAAATGCTACAGTATGCCGATGTTGTGCCCGAAGCAGGCAGCACAGTATATGGTTGCTTATGGTCATTGGATCGTGCCATGCTAAGTCAATTAGATCGTATAGAAGGATATCCCACACTATATGATCGTAAGACAGTGCCTGCTTATGTTGACGGTAAGAAATACGTTGCTGAATTATACACAATGACGCCAGAAACAAGACAGCAATTGCAAGGCACTAGACCCAGCCAAGGCTATATCAATAGCATTGTCCGTGGTTATCACGCAGCAGGTGTACCGTTAGATCAATTACGTAATAGCCTACGTGGTTTACCTAAGCAGACTGCTAAACGTCCCAGCCCGAGAGAATGGGAATATTAAAATGAGAGCCAAAGAAGTTACACAAAAGAAACCCAAAGTCAAAAGCTATTTGGTCAAAGTTAAAGTTAGCAGTGGCGAGTATATTAATATTGTTGATACTATTGTCTATGCTGTTAATCCGCAAATGGCACGTAAATTAGCCCGTGTCCAATATGATAGCCAAAGTGTTATCGTTGGACAGCCTCGTGAAGTAAAACTACGCTAAATATAGCGTGAACAAACTGTTTGTCAAAGCTTCGATTGAATTACATTGTGATAACGTAAGCCCGGCGCCGACTTATCGTGTGTATGTCAACGACGAATTATTTACAGAACGTACATATATTTGGGAAGATCAGTGTCCGGTAGAAATGCTACAGATATTAGCAGAACCAGGACAATATCGAGTTAGAGTTGAATCTGCTGATTCAGTTGTTACCAAACATCGCCCCGAAATAATGTTCGGTCCAGCAAGATGGATCGATATAGATACTTTAGAGATATCGAATGAAAATCAATGAAATATTAACTGAAGCAGTCAAGCAGAGACTTGATCCTAAATGCTGGAAAGGCAAGCACAAAGAAGGCACCAAGATCAAAGGTGGAGTTAGAGTCAATAACTGTGTGCCCAATGAAAGTACCAAACCTGGTAGTGATTATGTAAAAGAAGCCACCAATACTAAACAACTAATGGGTGCAATTTCTGGGTTAGCTGCACCTTCGTTTGGTCAGTCGAGATATAGATTAGATGTCAATGGATCTCTTCAAAAATTGAATTTTATATCTACTAATTTGCCAAATGATCCATCATTATTAAAGATAAAACAGCAAGTTGCTAGAATGATTCAGCAAGTTCGTAATGCTCAAAGAATGGCTGGGGTAGATGGGGCTGTAGTGCAACAATTAGATCAAATGTCTGAGCAATGGCAACAGCAACTTGGTGCATATCTTAGAAAGCAACAAACTTCTGAAATAGACATGCGTCGGGGTAGAAGCGTGACTAATGAAGGTGTGGCAAAAGGTCCGTCATTGGACGAGCAGTTTGATGCTATCGAAGAAATGGTCGAAGCATTTGCCCAACATCACGGCGTTGATGCTGATGAAATCTGGGAAGACTTTGAATCAGTTGACGATTCGGAATTATTAGATGAATCAGCTGCTTGGCGTCGTAAAGAAGGCAAGAACAAGCATGGCGGTCTTAATAAAAAAGGTGTGGCCAGTTATCGTCGTGAACATCCTGGTTCAAAATTACAAACAGCAGTAACTACCAAACCCAGTAAATTAAAGCCTGGTAGTAAAGCGGCCAAGCGTCGTAAGAGTTTTTGTGCCAGAATGGGCGGTGTCAAAGGACCAATGAAAAAGCCCAATGGCAAGCCAACACGTAAAGCACTTGCATTACGTAAGTGGAACTGCTAAAATGCGAGCTAGCGAATTTATCCGCGAAAGTACCTGTTCCGGTAGTATTGCTACTGTAGCTGTACCAATGGGCGGCGTTATTAAACGAATAGAACCGCCTAAACCTGGTAAATATGCTAATAGCTTACACAAAATTAGAAAAAAACATAATTCAAAATAGCTTCCAGTTATTATATTCTTTTCTTAATCCTTTAACTAATGCACGAATAGGTTTTTTTCTTAGATTATATTCAGTGCAAAAATCCCATGTTGGCATAGTAATCTTCTCACCGGTTACTATATTATAAAAACAATAAGGGGTAGGATCGTATCTAGTATTATTCTGCCCCTCCTTAGATCTCGATACAAATTTTTCTCGGGCTTGTTTATTAAAGTACCTACCTCTCCTCCAGCCATTTGGAATTTCAGTAATATCCCTAACTTTCTTGTTTTCAACATCGTTAGTAATCCAAAATGTACCGTACATCGGGTTATCTTTGCCTGTATTAGATATTTTCGCTAATCTTGATTTTTCTTCTGGAGAAATTTTCATTCTGTCAGACATTAAAAGACAGGCCTTGTAATCTCCTTGAGAATAATGTATATTATAGTGCTCCTTTATGCTTACACAAAGAAGGTTAGAAATATCATCATTATTATGATTTCCATCTATATGATGTATTTCGTAACTTCGGCCATCTGAATCTTTAGGAATCGGTCCGTAACGATCTTCGTATATTTTACGGTGATAGGTGTTTTTTCTGTAAATACTCATTGCTGGTGCTCCTTGAAAGCGTTAGAGTAGTTGGGGACGGCAATCCCGCGAACTACATTATTACTTATCAACTAAATATAAAAATAGTTAAAAAGGTACAGATTATAATGTTAGCAGACAATTTAAAAATATTACTGGCAACACAATATGCATTTGTAATTAAATCTCAAATGTTTCATTGGTGTGTGGAGGGACCAGACTTTGCACAACTACACGAGTTCTTTGGCAATCTGTATGAAGAAGTATATGATAACAGCATAGACCGTACTGCTGAGTTTATTCGAAGTCTCGACGAATATACACCAGGATCGTTTGAACGTTTCAGCGAGTTGAGTGGCATCAAAGGTCAACTACGAGTACCACGTGCTCGCTTAATGATCGAAGAATTATATACCGACACTGAGCTAATGATCGAGTTACTGAATCATTGCTTTTCAGTAGCAGAGGAAGAAAATCAACAGGGCATTGCCAACTTCATTGCAGAACGATTGGATGCCATGGCCAAGCATGCATGGATGTTGCGTAGCTTCTTAAAGGAAAACCGTGCATGAGCAAGAAAATAACAGAAGGCTTAAACGCACAGCAACGTTCAGTACCGCAATTGCCTGCACAAGCAAAAGCTCGACATATCAGTGTATTAGGTGCTAAAAAGGATCCCAAGCATCCTTTTTCGGGTTATATGGTCGGCTCTGATGAAAGTGTCGAGACAGACGAGAAGCCGGTAGAAGAAGCCAACCCAAATCAACAGGCATCTTTGTATAATCCCAACGGTAAAACTTATCGTGGACAGCCTATGCCTGAGTTAGATACTGACGATATAATGATGCGAAGAGAACGAGGGGAATATGATCCTGTAGTAACAGTTGACCCCGACAATGAAATTGAAAAGGCCGAAACTAATATCGATAGAAATCGTCTCAAAGATCTTATTCGTGATAGTATGTCTAACTTAGATCCACGATCAAAAGAAGTTTTAAATCTTATTTTTTGGCACAATCAAACACTTGCACAAGTTGCTAACACAATGGGCTTATCACCTGAACGTATCAGACAAATAGAAGCTGGAGCTTTGAGAAAATTACGTCATCCTTCACGAGCAGACAGATTAAAAAATTATGTAGATCCAAATTTTAAGCCCAGGGCATCGCACTTAGAAAAACCAGTTTCCATTGATAATGAAATAAAGGTTCTTTCGAATCCCGATGCACCTAAGGTTGATCCTAAGTATGCCGAAGGTTTTAAGGACGCTTTATCAGGACTTGACTTATCACGTAGATCTTGGGGCGGCTATACTAATAATCAACAATACGATGCAGGATATGCTGCTGGTAAAAGAAAATTAAAAAGCAGCAAGGTAAAAGAAAGCATTTTTAACGAAAGCTTCGAAGACATTGATCAACATATCAAAGAAGAATGGAATCGAGAACGCACCGGTGACTGGAATGGGTACTGGGAAGTAGAAATGAAAAACCGTCCTTTCTATCGAGCTAAACTCAAAGCACCCAATGCTGATGTTGCTGTAGATTTGCTGCGTCGACGCGGTGTTTCAGGTTTTAAAGATGCCACAGATGATGAATTAAATGTTCAACCGGGTACACACAAGAATAGAGACTTGGAAGAAGACCGCACACAGCCTGTCAACGAAGGGTGGAATGACTTTACAGTAGATGGTTATCGTTATGAGCCTTGGGAAGAAAACGAATTTGATGGTGATAATAGTAAGATACATCACTCAGTCAGAACGCCCGACGGTAAGATTGTATCAGTGGACTGGACACCTTACGAATATTTAGAACCAGAAGATCTTAAAGCCTGGATTGATTTGGGCATGCCTAAGCGTGTTGGCATCGGTCCATTAAACAAGGCTACACTACACGATTTAGAAAACCGCAAAGTTGACGAAACATCATTTCAAGATGCAGGTAAAATAGCTGGTGGCGTCGGCGGTGCTGCATTAGGCTCATTGGCAGGTCCAGAAGGTACTATAGCCGGCGGTGCATTGGGTGCAGCAGCAGGCAGTGCAGCAGGTCGTTGGGCAGATAAAAAGATCGATAATCACATCAATAACATGGACGAAGCTGTAGGTACACTATACTTCTTTGATGTCAATAAAACCACAGGTAGCTTTACAGATCAACAGCTACGAGCATTAGGTCTACAGCAGTCTAAGTCCGGCAAATGGTACACTAATAATGCACAATCAGCACAGACAATTGCTAAGAGATTGAATGTACAGGCTCGTCCTTGGAATCCTGCAGTTCGTGAAAGTAATCCTGCTGCTGAATGGCCCGAGTTCGGCAATGATCGAGAATTAAACGAATTTGCCCCAAGTCCTGGTTACGGCGGTAATAGTGGCGGTGATGGAGGATTCCCTCGTAAGCCACAGCAATTTAAAAAGGGTGATGTAGTTTGGATAGCACCGAACCCACCTAAGTACCGTGCCCACTTTCCTAACAATTGTCCGGCTATTGTTATGTACAGCTACGAAAGCAAGTATGGTGGCGAAGGCACTGTATATGTTGATGTTGATTTAACCGATCCTGAATTAAGCGACGCAGATCGAAAATACTACACAGATAAGGCTCGAGAAGAAGCCAACAGTCCACATGAGTATGGACTACTGGTATTAGCAAAAGACGATGTTGGCGAAAGTGCTTGGTTCCCCGAAGGCGATCTTACGCTAATACCTAAGGGAACTGACCCCGCTGTGCTATGCAGCAAGGGCAATGCAGCACCATTTGAATCCTTGCCAGCTAAGGCTAAACAGGCACTATCAAAAGCACTAGGTGCACTGGGAGCACCGGGCCTAGCCGAAGCTGCCAACCCAGCACAACAAGCGGCTATTGCTATCGCTATTAAAAAGAAAAACAAAGCTGCTGCACAAAAGGCAGTGAAAGAAGATATCACTCAAGAAGATGTTATTTCTAAACTCAAGGCTAAACTAGGTGACTATCTAAGCGATATTGGTCAAAAGATCAAGAACGATCCTGCACTCAAAGACAAGTTAGCAGCTAAACCTAAAGATACAATGGGTCCTGCAGTCAAGACTGTTACTACAGATGACGGACAAACTATATCTATCCACGGCAACGAGGACGATGGATTTAGAATTTCTATTAAAAATAAACCAGCCTCGGCTAAGTTTAAGACAGTGGATGAAGCAACAATGGCCTGTAATATGTTCAACGCACGCCGTAAAAATCATCCAATAAATACTGACTACGTGGATGAACTATAATGAACTTACTACAATTATTTGAAGCCGAAAGCCGTTTTGTAATTTATATCAACGGCAAACCAGCAACTCACTATGCTACTGCCGCAGAGGCCAAGAAGTTTGTAGAGTTTGTTAAATCAAAGTATCCTACTGCTCGTTTAGAAATTAAAAACGAAATGCACGAAGATACAGTAGAAGAACACGGCGGTGGCGTAAATGATGTAGATGCTTATGCTCGTTGGCGTAAAAATGCCAACAAAGAGCGTGGCATAACCAAAGAAGCTGCTGCAAAAGATTATGCAGGTACATACAGTCCTAAAGCAATTGAAATTGGTACAAGATTCTGCGAACAATACGGTATAACTGATAATATTGAAGTACAGTTAGTAGTAGAAATAATTGATTCGATTATTGAATCAGCAGAGAGAACTAATACTCCCTTAAATCTAAATACTCTTAAGAGCGAAGTTGCCAAATATTTCCGTATGGCATTTGGCGGAATGGGTATGCCAATGCCTAACTTTAGAAAGAAGTTCAGCGAGCAAGGTGTGGCGGAAGGTTCTCTAAACGAATTTGCAACTGGTGGTGGCGATGATGACAGTCCTCAACTGCAATTAGATCGGGATTCAATGGGACAGAGCATCGATCGCTCTGGTAAAGTCAGCATTCAATATTATTTTGACATCTTCACCAATGATGGGGACAACATTGGTTATTGTGAATTACGCAAAGGAGTATTAAGTGGCCAACTGAATGATGAAGATTTCTCTGTCAGTATGAGGGACATTTCTAATACACTAGTAGCACAGGCACACAGCTTAATTAAACAGTATCAATCAGAGGAAGGTGAGGAGGGTGACGGTGTAGCCGAAAGTTCTCTAAACGAATTTGCCCCAAGTCCTGGTTTTAATTATGACGATGATGACGATGGATACCCTCGTGTACCGGAAAAATTCAATGAAGGAGACGTGGTCTGGATTACACCAAACCTACCGGAGGAGCGCGATCATTTCACAAAAAATTGTCCGGCTATCGTTATGTACAGCTACGAAAGCAAGCATGGTGGCCGGGGGGATCGGGTATACCCCAATGTTGACTTAGATGATCCTGAATTGAGTGACCGGGACCGCAAATACTATAAAGACGAAGCTCGAGCAAGGGCCAATAGACCACATACATATGCGCTGGTGGTATTGGGAAAGGATTTTGTTGGTGAAAAAGCATGGTATTCCGAAAAAGATCTTACAAAAATATTCAGGGGCACTGATCCCGCTGTGCTATGCAGCAAGGGCGATGCATATCCATTCGCTGATCTGCCGGCCGATATCAAACAGGCATTAGTAAAAGCACTGGGAGCGCCGGGCATCAAAGAGCAAGGTATAGCCGAAGGCACAGAATCCGAGCAGTCTGAACTTGCTAAAAAAATAAGAGAATTACTGGCAGCAGGTAAAGATAGAGAAGCAAATCATCTTCGTCACAAATTAAATAATCTCCGAGATCGTGAAAGAGATAAACAGAAAAGGCAGCAAGGTGTGACGGAAGTCGAAGTTGATGAATGGAAAGATTCTGCACCCGGACACGGTGATCCACAAGATTTAGAAAAAGTCAATTTCAAGAAAGGCCTTGTCAGTGAAAAAGAAGAAGAAGTTGCACATGGCAATACTCCCGATGAACACGACGAAACCAATATGTTCTTAAAGCAGTTGCGTATGCACAATCCACAGGCCAAGAGTGACTTAGCCGCACTGGCCTCAGATTATCGTAAAACAACACAGAAAGATACAGTGGAAATTGGTCGACTAGATCAAGAGAACGATCGCGAAGATGCTGATATCGAACGTTTAGATCACGAAAACGACCATGAGGAATTGGAAATCAATCGTCTGAAGCAACTGCTACAACGCTTAAAGTAAAGATAAGTACAAGATGCGTCTGAATAATTTCTTCAACAAAAGTGTTGAACCAGTAGATGAAGTAGCAATGAACCCTACTGCTTATGCTCAAAGTACCGAGCAAGCACAAGCAGAGGGTGTTCTGGTCGGCTTTGAATTTGAAGTATGTGTTCCTGCCGATACTATAAAAGGTAGCAGGGCACCAGCTGATGTCAATCTTGTTGATCACATAATCTACGATAACGACGTTATGACGGAGTTTGGTCCAACTAATTTATCAGCAAAAGATTTTGATAAGCTGTTCAAGGTCAAAGAAGGTGTTGGGGCAAAATATCCCTCTATGGAAGCTACCTTTTCTGCAATGACAGCTTCTGTCATTGCAACAGTTAAAGCAAAATTCTATCGGCTACCGGAAGAATTAAGAGCTATCGTTGTGCCTAAGGCTAAAGCGCGTCTAGCCAGTAATCTAAAGCACTTTCCGCAGCTGGTACATAAAAATCAGGAAATAGAGTTTGTTGAAAGTCTCGGACATGTATTATCTACTATTTTCTGGATGAAACCTAAGCTGGCGAAGAAATACTCACTGACCAGTCAAATAGTCAAAGACATACAACATTCAGCAAAGGTAATAGACAACTATTTTCCTTTACTGGGCGCAATGTTTGGTGAAAGTAGCAGTACGATACAGAAAAAAATGTCCCAGTACTTTGATTACGATGCATCAACAGTATTTGATAAATTGGAATTGGAAAATTACGCAGACAGTGATTATGACGATAACGAAAATTATAATTATGTTGGTGCTGCCAAAGTTTTACAACCTGCGTTAGAAGCTGCCACCGGCAAGAAAGTCAATGTATTCAATGCGTACCACCAATCAAGAAAGAATCTAACTGACTGGTATATCGAACCTGATAGCAGCTTAGATCCCAATATAGACGGAGATGGTGCTGCCGAAGTAGTAGGTCCACCGGAGCTGCCGCAACAGGCTTTAAGTTCACTTAAATCATTCTTTGGCATGGCCAAGCAGCTGAACTTGTATACAAACGATTCAACTGGATTACATATCAATGTTAGTATTCCTAAAAATATTGACGTGCTAAAGTTAGCTGTGTTCACCGGCGACCAATACGTACTGCAACAATTTGGACGTATGGATAGTAGTTATGCACGTAGTGTTACTCGCGACATAACTCAGAAATATAACTTGGCAAAGGCAGTGACTCAAACAGTATCAAAAAACCCTGGACCGTCTGGGCGACCACTAATGTCTACAAATATTAAGTTGGCAGCTATTCAGAAGATAGCACGAGATGTTAGCAAAGACCATACAGCCAGTATCAGCTACGACGGCAAGTATGTCAGCTTTAGACAAGTAGGCGGCGATTACCTAAACAACTACGAACAGATTGTCAACATAGTAGGACGCTTTGTTCGTGCTATGGTTATTGCTGCTGATCCTAATGCTTATCGCAATGAGTACTTGGCCGCTGTGGCCAAGTTGGCCGTACCTAATACTGCTGCTAACCCGGTTGATGCACAGATCGCAGATCTACAAAAAAATGGTCTGCCAGTGGCCACTGTTTATGTATTTAGATATGATAGGTCCATGTCTTGGAAGGACATTATCGATAAAGTTCATTCTACTGCAACCAGGTTGCATGAACCGTTTGCTTCGCCCGACTCTACAATTACAGCAATAGAAAAAAGCAGCCAGCGAGCCGAACAAAAATTAATGGCATATGGTTTTGCTGACGACGACGAGCCTGTTTCTTCGTTTGCTACAATTACTGCGATACCCGCGACCGTTGACGCAATTAAAGAATACGATCTGTTACAGCAGGCAGGTCCAGAGCTCGAAGATGGCTATTTCGATGGCTATTTTGTAATAGATATTGGCCGACTACCGCCTACTGATCCGCAAACACAGCGGGCTATATTAGCTCTTAGAAAATTAAAGATGGGTAAAAAATAATGCAATATCCAGTATATCCAGAACTTCCTACAGATAGTGATTGGAAACGTAATCCTTACGCACCGACATGACAAGAGAATATCGTATCACTGCTGCTGACTTTGGTCAAGATACCTCAGACGATTGTTATCTGTCGCCTGACGATCCCTTACACGCAATGAAACCTAGTGCTATGATGGGCGGTATAGGATCGGCAGCAGCACTAGCCAAATACAATGCAGTCAGCAAGCCCATTGTTGTGGGCAGTACTCGAGGGCAAGAAGCTCGTGAACAAAACATACAGCCAGGCACCGAAGCTTGGTTTAAACATTTTTTCGGTGACGCCAGATGAGATCAAACGAACTTGGACCCAACTATGACGAAATACTGACCAATCTATGCGGCATGATCATACACTATCAAAAACAGGATCCCGATGAATACGGTATGGTCGCTGCTTGTGTAGTAGATCCCGATGGCAATGAAGTTTATGGTATCAATCACGTGAACCACAGTGGCCGACACATACATGCCGAACGTGCTGCTATAGACAACTATCTAAGTCAATACGGCGAGATTGATCCTGATTCTACTGTCATCACTACATGTAGTCCTTGCAGTAATCCCATGTCACGACATGACCGTGTGGGCGAAAGCTGTGAAGATCTACTTGACGACTACGGCATAACTCGTGTCTATTGTGGTTATCAAGATCCCACACAAAACGCCAAAGACAATTATATCATAACCAAAAATTCAAAGATAAAGCAATTGTGTCAAGCATTTGCTGACACATTCTTAGATGATGAACAGTTAAACGAATTAAACTTTATGGGTAGCCCTTGTACAAAAGATTGTTCAGGACATCGTGCAGGTTATGCGTGGAGCAAATTGAAAGGTGGCCGTGTGCCCAACAGTTGGAGTCAAAGTTTCAACAATGGTGCTGCTATACAAAGGTCAGGACGATGAGAGCTATAGAATTCTTAAACGAACAACAGCTCGACGAACTTAATTGGCGTGCTCCTGCTGCCGCTGCAGGTATAGCAGGTGCAGTTGCTGGTGGCCTTGCTACACACAATCCTCCTCCCGTCGAACCTGCTGCACAGGTCATGCAAGTGCCTACACCTAAGCCAGTGGTCGGTACTCCCTTAGCTGCTCCTAAAGCAGCAGAACCTAAGAAAACAACTGCAAGTCCAGAATCAATTGCCACAGCCAAATCATTACTGGCTAATCCCAATGCCAAATTGCTATATCAAACTGCGGTCAAGGCCGGTATAACAGGTACAGAGCTTGCACAGTTTATGGCACAATGTGCTCACGAAACCATGAATTTTACAACACGTCGAGAGCGTGGCGATCGTAATTATTTTATGCACAAGTATGACAAACAGTATAATCCTGACAATGCCAAAATATTAGGTAATACTAAACCCGGTGATGGCGCCAAATATTTTGGCCGCGGTGATATACAGTTGACTGGTCGTGAAAATTATCATAAAGTTAGTCGTGCATTGGGTCTACCATTGGAAGAACATCCCGAATTAGCCGAACGTCCAGAAGTAGCTGCTAAGATTGCTGTGTATTTTTGGAAGAATCGTGTACAGCCTCGTGTAGACAATTTTATGGATACGGCTGCTGTAACAAAACCAATTAATTATAAACTAACTGGATTAGACGATCGTCATGAAAAGTTTGTAGGTATGAATCACGTACTCGCAGCTACAAAATAGAATACCCTTAGGACCGTCACAGTTATCTGTGCCTAAGGCGTTAGGGTTTCCCCGCTACCCGCAATTAGGCTTCGCTACCCTTACTTGCAAAAGCGGGGACATTTTTTATTATATGATCTGCTATTGCATATTGTCCTTTGACATCTGCATGATTCCCAGTCATTGGAAATTTATTAGCATAACACCAATCTCTCATGCTATAGATATTGTCAAACATAACAACTTGACTCCAGTCGATGGTTTTATTTAAAGAATTAATATAATTGTCTGGATTGTTATATACGTGACTTTCAAAAATTTCATTGTTGTCAAATATAAAAGTATACGGAATATTATGTTGTTTTAAAAAAGTCTGTGCTAGAATTATTTCTTTCAGTGCAATTGATATAGCAGTATATTCCCAACGTCCCGGGCCTTCGTACCATTGACTTGCAAAACTTCCTTCTAATTTATATGTACCGGGATTGAATCCCGACCAACCATGTTCTGATCTGAATTCAAATCTTACTGTACTGGTCCATACAACTAATGCAAAATCATCAGGTAAAAAATCATAACTTAATATTTTTCGTGTAATTTTAGCATTAGAACTTAAAGCCTTTGCTGTTGTAGCATATTGTAATTGCAATTTTCGACTAATGATTTCAGGAAAGGGTACCTCGTCTTGCAATGCAGGATGATGTAGTACAGGGCTTGACCCAAAAGATACTATTTTATTCATATTGATTATTCAACCATGTTCGACTTAATTTACCTAACGGACTTATTGGTATGCTACTAACTGATTGTATTACCTTGGGTCGGCAATGCGACCCAAGACTGATTAAAAATTTATAAACAGTATCAACATCACAATCACCGACATATAAGCATTTAACCTTATCAGAACCAAATATAATACATTCTGTTACTGTGGGTAAACTATTTAATATTTGTTTTTCTATACTTTGAGGGTTGACCTTAATGCCATTGACATTAATTTGATCCTTGGATCTACCTAATATACGATAGTATCCTGCTGAGTCTTGATCTGCTAAGTCACCTGTATTGTACCAACCTGAACAAAATACAGTAGGTCCTTTGATATACAATTCTCCATTGACTATATCAACATCAACACCGTCGGGCAATCCGATTGTCCCGGGACGTTGCTCGCCATTTAATGGATTAGTAAAGCAATGACTCATTGCTTCGGTCATGCCAAATGCTTCTACTATCGGTACACCAAAATGATTTTTTAGTGCATCAAATAACTCAACAGGCAAAGCAGTTGATGCAGAACGTATGAACCTCAAAGACTTAAAATCAAACTTGGCTAAGATCTTTAGGAAATTTGGAATAGCAGTAATAAAAGTTGGATCATAATTGTTTATTGTTTTGGCATCAGATATCTTGGCAAAGTCAACTTGACAACCGGCATGTTTAGTAGCCCAATAAAAGCCGTTGCCGTGTGCATGCCACAATGGCATGATACTAACATAACGATCGTCGGCAGTTATATTGTAGCTATTGCATATTCTTGCAGCCATATTATCTAACTGTGCTTGAGTAAAGCTACAGAATTTACTATCCCCGGTGGTACCAGATGTGTACCATAATAAACGTTCGTTGGGATAGTCTTGACCATTTCTATATTGCTCGCCATGATCAGTAATAAGTAGACTGTAATCAGAATGATCTAATAGATATTTTCTACGTGCTTCCACAGCACCAGGATCTATTATCATAATGCTATAATCATCGAGTTGATCAATATATTTTTCGGGATGTGTAGAACAAATAACTGCACGTTTCATATCAATATTTATATACATATATAATGGAGACAATTAATGTCAAAAGAAGGTTGGATTGAGCGAGCTTTTCGAAGTCTAGGCAAAGTAGTAACATGGCGTATTGCTGTAACCATTACTAATTTTTTTGGTGGATGGATTGCCAGTGGCAATCCCTGGGTTGGATTAGGTGTAGTAAGTTTTGCTCTCGTAGTTAATAGTGTTCTGTACTATTTTCACGAACGTCTGTGGAATCGTATTGACTGGGGTAAGGATTCTAAGAAAGTAGAATGAGTTTCTTTTGCGGATTACCTTTTATTGAAGTACAATCAGTTGATGGACAGCACGGGTTACCCTGTTGTGTTTTTAGGTCATCGGCTCCTATACCATTGGACACATATTTTGACAATGAAGAAATTTTATCTGCTAAGAAAAAATTACTGGCCGGGCAAGCACCTACACAATGTTCAGAGTGTGTTCGTAGCGAACAAATATCAGGCAACAGTTTTAGAAAATTATTTGAAAAATTTCACGAACAAGAAGCTAAAGAAATACAACAAATCAACGACTACAAATATTTTAAAATAAAAAATGTTAGTTTTATTACCAGTAATATTTGTAATTTAAAATGCTTACCGTGCTCTAATTCCAGCTATGTTAGAGATCTCGAGTTGTCTAAACTGGACCTTATTAACAAACGTATTCCAATATTAAGAAAAAATAATAATTTTGAAAATATGCTATCGTTGGATTTTGAGAGATTGACGATATTAGGCGGTGAACCATTCTATGATAGAATTACATTTGATTTTTTACAAGCATTAGTTGAACAAGGAAAATCTCGAAATATACAAGTTGATCTAAATACCAATATGACTGCTATTACTCAAGAAAAAATGGAATTTTTAGTATCAAACTTTCGTAAAGTTATGATCAAAGGCAGCATCGACGGTATTGGCCCTGTTAATGACTATCTTAGATATCCAAGTCAGTGGGACGACATAAAAAATAACATTGATTTAGTACAGTCATTTCCTACTGTAGATTTAGTTGTAACCACAGCATTAAGCAATTTGTCATTGATCAAATACTACGAGCTGATTAGATGGGCTGCCGAAACACGCACTAATCTTTTTATAACACCAGTAACTAATCCAATCGAGCTACGAAGTTCTTTGCTGCCACCTGCACTGAAATCTAAACTGTTAAAAATTTATCAGGATTTGAAAGTTGAGTTAACAGGAAAGGTCTGGGATCGTACAGAATTCTGTATCGACAGTTGTATAAAAATTTGTTCTGGTGAAACGGACTTAACCGATTGGCCAAAATTTATAGAATGGGTCGGTAAACACGATTCCTTAAGAGGAACCAGTTTAACCGATGTATTCGAAGAATTGCTTGACTACGTCAAATAAATTGTGTAAAATACATGCTAAGGAGATCATAATGGAATCACGTACTTTTTCAACTGAACAAAAAGCCAAACTTACACAAGTTATCAACGAAGGTATGCAGGTCATGCACGAAGTCGAAACACTTAATGCAGGCTTGTCTGATACTATCAAGGCTGTGGCCGAAGAAATGGATATCAAACCCAATATTCTTAAAAAAGCTGTACGTCTTGCACATAAAGCTGAATTCGGTAAAGAACAATCAGATCACGAATTGTTAGAAACTATCCTTACTACAGTTGGCCGTACTCTGTGATTGATACACTACTAAAACCCACCCTTGATTGGATTCGGGAGGACTATGCTAGTCATCGCAGTCGTTTTATTGTTGAGCTCTTGGCTTGGGCTATCAGTGTTGGTTGCTCAATTACCATGGCGCTCACCGTACCAAATCCTCCTCTTATATATATGTATCCTGTGTGGATTAGTGGTTGTGCCATGTATGCTTGGGCTAGTTATACTAGAAAATCATTTGGTATGTTGGCCAATTACCTATTGTTAACGTCAATCGACAGCGTCGGTTTGACACGCATGATTGTAGAAACAGTTAAATAACAGTAAGAGTCGCTCGCTCAACGAGCATGTAGACGGTCAATGGGCCATAAGCCATGGGAGATTTATGAGTTATGTAGATGCATTGTTCGATCGAGATAAAGATCGAATCCATATAGTTGAACGTGTCAATGGCGTTCGCAAATATCAAGAGTTTCCAGCCGAATATCGATTATATTACGACGATCCTAAAGGTAAGTTTCGTAGTATCTTTGGTACACCTGTATCGTGTTTCAGCACACGTAACAACAAAGAATTTCGCAAAGAAGTTCGCATGCATACAGGTAAAAATATTTACGAAAGTGATATCAATCCGGTATTTCGGTGTTTAGCAGAAAACTATCTAGGTGCCGATGGTCCAAAGTTACACACAGCTTTTTTCGATATTGAAACTGACTTTGATCAAGAACGAGGCTTTTCCAGCACAGAAGAAGCATTCAATCCCATTACTGCAATTACAGTTTACTTAGACTGGCTTGACCAATTGGTCACGTTAGCTCGACCACCCAAGGCAATGAGTATGGAAACTGCTCGCGAGATTGCTGCTGAATTTGACAATACGTTTATGTTTGAACGTGAGGAAGATCTACTCAACACCTTCTTAGACTTAATCGAGGATGCCGATGTGTTATCAGGGTGGAACTCAGAGGGCTATGATATTCCTTATACTGTCAATCGTGTTACACGCATATTAAGCAAAGATGACACAAGACGTTTTTGTCTTTGGGGACAATTGCCTAAGGCACGTACATTTGAACGTTACGGAAAAGAAAGTCTAACATACGACATTGTTGGTCGTGTACATATGGACTATATGCAGCTATATCGGAAATATACTTACGAAGAACGCCACAGTTATAGTTTGGATGCCATTGGCGACTACGAAGAATTAGGATCCAAAACAGCATACGAAGGTACACTTGATCAACTGTATAATCAAAACTTTAAAACGTTTATTGAATATAACAGACAAGACGTTATACTGGTTAACAAGATCGACAAGAAGCTAAAGTTCTTAGACTTAGCCAACACGATTGCACATGAAAATACAGTATTGCTGCCAACTGTTATGGGTGCGGTTGCTGTAACTGAGCAGGCCATTATCAACGAAGCACACAGCCGTGGTATGGTTGTTCCCAACCGTAAGTCATATGACAATGATAGCACACAGGCAGCAGGTGCTTACGTAGCATATCCTAAGAAAGGTATACACGAATATATTGGTTCGATAGACATCAACAGTCTGTATCCATCAGCTATTCGTGCCTTAAACATGGGCCCGGAAACTATTATCGGACAACTACGGCCAATTGCTACTGAGGCATTGATATCAGAGCGTATGGGCAGAAAGATGAGCTTTGCAGCCGCATGGGAAGGGCTATTTGCTACTCTTGAATATACTGCTGTTATGGAACAGCAACGCGGCACAGAGATCACAGTTGACTGGCATGATGGATCGAGTGACGTTCTATCGGCTGCGCAAGTTTGGTCTATTATTTTTGACAGTAACAAACCTTGGATCCTAAGTGCCAATGGTACTATCTTTACCTATGAGAAACAGGGCATTATTCCGGGATTGCTAGCTCGTTGGTATGCCGAACGTAAAGAGATGCAGTCTACATTAGCCAAAGTTAAGGAATCTGGCGATCATGAACAGGAAGAATACTGGGATAAAAGACAGCTGGTGAAGAAGATTAATCTAAATAGCTTATATGGTGCTATTTTGAATCCTGGATGTCGCTTCTTTGACAAACGTATTGGTCAGAGTACTACCCTGACTGGACGTACTATTGCTCAACATATGGATGCATTTGTTAATGAATGTATAACAGGACGTTACGATCATACCGGCGATGCGATCATCTATGGTGATACAGATAGTTGCTACTTTACTGCATATCCGGTATTGAAAAAAGAGATCGATGAAGGTCGCATGGAATGGACCAATGATACTGCTATTGCATTATATAACAGTATAGCCGATCAAGTTAATGAAAGTTTTCCTGGTTTTATGGAACAGGCTTTTCATTGTCCAAGAGAGATGGGTTCTATCATTAAGGGCGGTCGAGAGATTGTTGCCAGTAAAGGTCTATTCATTACTAAGAAGCGTTATGCTGTATTGTATTATGACAAAGATGGCAAGCGTTATGATGTCAATGGTAAGCCCGGTAAAGTCAAAGCTATGGGTCTGGATCTTAAGAGATCTGACACACCTAAGGTAATCCAAGAATTTTTAAGTGATATTCTTAACGATCTACTAAACAGCAAAGACAAAGAAGATATTATTAAAAAGATCATTGAGTTTAAGTATCTGTTTCAAGATCGTCCAGGCTGGGAGAAAGGTAGTCCCAAACGTGTAAACAACTTGACCATGTACGGCAATTTAGAAGCCAAGCAAGGTAAAGCCAACATGCCGGGTCATGTACGTGCTGCTCTTAACTGGAATACCCTGCGGCGTATGCACAGTGATAATCATACTATGGCGATCGTCGATGGTATGAAAACTATTGTATGTAAATTAAAACCCAATCCATTGGGGTGGACCAGTATCGGTTATCCCACTGATGAAAAACATCTACCCAAATGGTTTACAGAACTGCCATTTAACGATGCAGAAATGGAAGCTACCGTTGTGGATCAAAAAATCGACAACCTATTAGGTGTACTAGATTGGGATCTAGCCAGTGCAACTAATACCGAAAATACTTTTCAATCACTATTTGAATTCTAATGAAGCTAAGTCAAATCGTTGCTTTTAAAAACTTGTTAGATGACATGACTCCATTGGAAACAATGGTAGTTGCACATGACAAGCTAGCACCCATTTTACATACAGTTAAAGCCAATGGTGTGCAATTTGAAAATTTAACAGAACGCCTTGATCGAATTTATCATAAGATTTTATCCGACTTAGATGAGTTTGATCAAACTATAGAATCAATCGAATCAGAATTGTCGCAGTTGATTATACAATCAGAGCAGCCATATTATAATGATAGTCAGCAATTGTATGGTCAAATGACCGCATACGAATCGACCGAATATATTCTTAATAGAACTATGTCTATCGATGATTCTATCAAAGATTATATCACAGCACGTATTCAACAACACGGGCATTGGGAACATGCTGGTATGATTATTCGTCCTGGGCACGAGGACTGGATCAATTATCTAGTAAATTGTGACCCTCTGTATTTGGTAGATCAACATTTAGACTTATTAGATCCTAGTGTATTAAGATTTAACGATCAATATCAGCGTAGGCTACGTCTATATGCTATTCAAGAATCTTTCGGTCAAGAAATCTTACCTAGACTTCCTGATAATCAATTTGGTTTTTGTTTAGTATATAACTTTTTTAATTTCAAACCTATTGGTATAATCAAACAATATCTCACTGAGCTTTATAATAAACTAAAACCTGGTGGTACGATTGCATTTACATTTAATGATTGTGATAGACGTGGTGCAGTTGAACTAGTTGAAAGAAATTTTATTTGTTATACTCCCGGAAGAGCAGTAATGTCTCATATTGAATCTTTAGGATTTAATGTTAGACAAAAATTTAAAATGAGTGCTGCCTGTACTTGGGTCGAAATACAAAAGCCCGGTATATTGACTACTCTAAGAGGTGGCCAGACTTTAGCCAAACTGGTTTACAAAAACAACGATTCAATGTATACTGAAGAACAGCAGAGAGAAATTAGACAACATGCAGCATCTTTAGGTATAGGAATACCTGCAGTAGTCAATCAAATACCTATTGCACAATTGGTAAAATTAATTAAACAAAGGACCGAAGAATGAGAGATTTTTTATTAGATTTAGTACAGCATACATTTGAGCTAGGCAATATTGATACTGTCAAAATTACAGGTGACGAAAACGAAACACTTATTAATGGTGTAGCCGAAGATCGGTCTGTAATAATTGAAGGTAAGTTTGCAGCACCTATTGCTGACTTTGTTGGTGTATTTGGTATGCCTAACTTAGGCAAACTGAAAGTTATATTAAACTTACAAGAGTATCGAGAAGGTGCTGATATCACCGTGGTTAGACAGGATCGTGCTGGCGAAATGTGTCCGGTAGGCTTACACTTTGAAAATGCTGCACATGATTTTAAAAATGACTATCGCTTTATGACCAGCGAAGTTGTTGCAGAAAAACTTAAGAGTCCTAAGTTTCGCGGTGTTACTTGGCATATTGAGTTTGAACCAATGGTGACCAGTATTATGCGTTTAAAGATGCAGGCCAGTGCTAACTCGGAAGAAGCTACTTTTCAAGCTAAAACTGACAAGTCAGATTTGAAGTTTTACTTTGGTGACCATTCAACTCACGCAGGTGAGTTTGTATTTCAATCAGGCATCACAGGCACATTGAAACATGCATGGTCATGGCCAGTTAAACAGGTTATCGGCATCATGGATCTAACTGGCGATAAGATTATGAAAATCAGTGATGATGGTGCAGCACAAATTACTGTCAACTCTGGCATTGCCGAATACAACTATATTCTTCCTGCAATGAAAAAATGATCAGTCATATTAATGTTCATGGTCCCTGGTTGAAGGGATCATCAGGTATGAATCCTACATACGTTGGCGCGATGCCAGATAATCCCATGCAAGGAGTCATTCGAATCAACAGTTACGGGCAACTGGAATTGAATAACGGTGGATATTGGCAGAGCTTCTCGCAAAATACAGGTTATGTAGACACCACCATGTCTACTAACGCCATTCTAGAGTGGGCAGAAAAAAAGATGATGGAAGAACAAAAATATGCCAAGTTGGCCAGTCAACACACAGCAGTGGCTGATGCATTAGAAGCAGTACGTACAGCAGAAGAAAAGTTACAAATAGTAGTATCATTGGTTCAGGAAAACACGTGAACGAACAAGATAATCTTACCAGTAAGCAGAATGATTATGCGTTATTTTTGCCAGCCGTAAGCAGTTTCTATGGCAACTATGTAGGCCGACAGCGTACAGAAGAATACGTAGAAAAGACACGTATGCCTGCCGGTATTCCTGATATGGAAATGCTTAATTGGCTTAATGCACAGCAAGGGCTGTTTCCATACAAGTGGAGTCTATATTCAGCTGGGCATGCTGACTTAGATCTAACTAAAGTAGTGGCCAAAGAAGCAATGATTCGCGATCGCGATCCTAACACTGTCATGTTAGCCGACTCCGGCGGATTCCAGATCGCCAAAGGTGTATGGCCAGGTCGTTGGGCAGATCCTACAGATAAGGCAGCAGAAAAGAAACGTGAAACTGTGCTCAAATGGCAAATGGGTATTGCTACATATGGCATGACAATGGATATTCCAACTTGGACATATCGTGATCCTAAGGCCGCTGCTCTTTGTGGTATACACAGCTACGAAGATGCAGTCAAAGCTACCCGGTACAATAACGAATATTGGATGTCTAATCGCTACGGCGATACCAAGATCTTAAACGTATTGCAAGGTGGTAACCACGACGAAGCAGATCTCTGGTATGACCTAATGAAAGACTACTGTGATCCCAGTAAGTATCCTAATCATTTCAATGGGTGGGCCATGGGAGGACAGAACATGTGTGATGTAGAACTGGTTCTCAAGCGACTGGTACATTTGATACATGATGGATTATTGGAGCCAGGCGTGCATGACTGGATGCACTTCTTAGGCACAAGTAAACTTGAATGGGCCGTTTTACTCACGGATATACAACGAGCAGTTAGGCAGTATCATAATCCTAACTTTACAATATCGTTTGACTGTGCAAGTCCATTCTTGGCAACTGCTAATGGGCAATTATATCATAACATCGCAATAGAAAATCGAAAGAAGTGGAGTTACAATATGAGTCCAACAGTAGACAATAAGAAATATGCTACTGATTCAAGATCGTTTGGCGATGCAGTTCGGCAAGATGGTATTCATCCTAAGTTTGAAGATAGTCCAATTACTAGCCGTTTGAAGATTTCAGATGTTTGTTATTACAAGCCAGGCGACCTAAATAAAATTGGCAAGGAAGGTAGAACAAGCTGGGATAGCTTTAGTTATGCACTCCTTATGGGACATAATGTTTGGACTCATATTGAATCGGTACAACGTGCTAATCGTGCATATGATTCTGGTATCGCTCCGGACATGCTGGTACATCCAACCAATTCGGACTTTGATATACGTAAGATAATTGATCAAATATTTGCGGCCAAGGATCGCCAAAAGAGCTTGCAAATTATTGCAAATTATCCTAAAATATGGGAACGGGTTATTGGTACCAGAGGATTCACTGGAAAACGTGCTGTTAATGCACACAGTCAATACAATAATCTTTTTGATTTTGAAGAAGAAATAGCAGTTAATGATGAACTCGATCAAGATAAACTCGATAATTTAGAGGAAAGTATATAATGTATAAAGATAGAATTAGACAACTTGAACGTCAATTTGAAGGTGTTGATCTTCAGATTGAAGCTATATTGAAATCTGATATCTTTGAAGATCAACATTTAAAAGATCTTCGAAATCAGCGTGAATCCATCAGAGAAGAACTTAGTACACTAAGAAAGCAGCAATACGATCATGACAACGAATACAACGTAGGCCATGACGATGAATAGAGCCGGACATGAATTGGCCAAATTGTTTGTGGGACGAGAAGTAGAACACAGTCCTGCATATGGCATGCCTACACTATTTGTGGTAGGATTAAAGACCCCGGCAATGGATCTAGAACATGTGGCATTAGATGAGAATTGTACTCATATTTACTTTGGTGCCAATCAAAGTTTCCCACAGCTTGAAACTGATGACGCAACAGGATGGGCTCAATGGGAAGATATGATTATTCCATTGTTAGCGTCTCGACATGATTTTATGTGTACATTGGATCTCGATGTTGGCTGTGTCGAAGGGCTTGCAGAATCAAGATTAATTGAATACGACAATTTTATACCCATGATCAGTGTTCGAGTACCTTATACAAAACTGTTGGGATACAATGCTACGATTAAAATTGACGATCGAGACTTTGCAGCAACCAACCCAGGCGTGTGGTGTCACAACCTACACGACTTACAAAATAGAGACCGCTATACTCCGTGGGCTCGATACAAAAAGGACAGGGTAATAGTATGAACTGGCTTAAAAGAATGGTAGTCAAGTGGGTCAGAGATGACTGGAATCAGCCATACAACAAAATGGCATCTTCGTCAAATGCGCTACCGAAAGCGATCGAAGATGGCGGTGTCAACATGGATGATGCTATTCGTTTCAATGTTGTCAAAGCATCAGGTGGTATGATTGTTGAAACACGCCATTATGATCGTAGAACAGATCGTCACAATAATCGACTACACTTAATCCCCGATGGCACAGAAGATGTTTCAGGTGCGATTGGCAAGATTGTGTTTATGGAATTTTTACAGCAATGAACCAAGAACAACGCGAAACCGTAGAACGTATTAAAGACACTGCCGAAAGACAAATCAGGACCTAAACCAAAATGAATCAAGAACAGCGTGAAATTGTTGAAAGAATAAAACAAAATGCAAGTAGAATGATATTCGTACAATTCCAAAAAGAAGGTATACATTGTTATCCGGCTGCTGCAACAGATCCTGCATTGGCCACAGGTGATGAATATGATGTATCATTTCTTGGCTATCCTCATCGTCACACTTTCCATTTCAGGGTATGGATTGATGTGTTGCATAATGATAGAGAACTGGAATTTATTCAGTTCAAACGCTGGTTGGAAAGTCTATATGCTGCCAGTTTATTAAAACTTGACTATAAGTCATGTGAAATGATTGCCGACGATCTGTATGTACAGATTGCCAACAAGTATCCTGGACGCTGTGTCTGGATAGAAGTAGCCGAAGATGGTGAGAACGGCTGCGTAATTAAGTATAACACTCACCGCCCTTATCAAACCGTAACAATCTAAGGAAGTAAAATGGCCAAGCCATCAATCAAGCACAATCCCAAAGTCAATCAGATTTTCGAAGACCTTGAGCAGTACCTAGAGTTCTGCAGGGATTATGGATACAAGTATAACGAAGCTGATTTGTATAACTGGAAAAGTTATGCATACCAGCAGTTCAATAAATGCTTGCAAGGTAAACATGTCAAAGACATGTGGATCCAAGACTTACCGCGGAGCCGTTAATGAGAAAATTATTTTATTGTGGTTTGGAGTCTTACGAGGCTCGTTACACTCTACAACTGACAGAATGGAATCGTCGTGTTTTCGCTCGACGCGGTCTTGATGTTGTATATGTACCCGGACTTAATCTTGACAACAGTAAGAAAATCTCTGTAGGTCAAGTGTTAGACGCTCACGGACGTAGTTACTTTGGTATGAGCCAAATGATGAACATGGTTCGTCTAATGCAGCAAGGAGAAGTTACCAATGAAGATGTTGTCTACTTTGAGGATATGTTTACTGTCGGCATCGAAAGCCTTCCGTACATTATGGACCAGATCCCAGCTGAACAGCGTCCTAGAGTATATGTACGTTGCCTCGCTCAGTCTATTGATCCTGACGATTTTGTACACGTATGGGGCATGCAGAAATGGATGGATCTATACGAAAAAATGGTCAACTGCTTTGTTACGGGCGTGTTGGCAACGAATGAAGAAATGGTAGCACATATGCGTATTGCTGGTTGGACTGCTCCAATCTACAATATCTCCGGACTGGCTTTTGGCAAAGAAGAAGTTTTAGAGCGTATCGGTGGTAAAGATAACATTCGACCATTTGCTGCACGTAAACGTCGTGTGGGATTTGCTGCAAGATTTGACCAAGAGAAACAACCTGGATTCTTTATGGATCTAGTAGAGCAATATCAAGAACATAATAGCGATGTATCATTTGCTATTTTCTCAGGTGGACCATTACGCAGTAATAATCCTGAGTATGTTAAACGTGCTCGAGAATTAGCTGCTGCGGGCAAATTAGAAATCCATGAGAATCTAAACAAAAACGATTACTACGCTTTACTTAATGATAGTCGTGTGTTGTTTAATTGTGCTTTACAGGATTGGGTTTCAAACACCGTTAGTGAAGCTGATACCTTAGGAGCGAACGTACTATATCCTGCTTATCGTAGCTTCCCCGAAACTTTTGCCAACGACCCCGAACGTTTGTATATTCCTTGGAGTATCGACGACGCCTGTAATAAACTTACTAATTTATTAAATGCACCACATCATAACATGGGCTTGATCAGTGATTGGAACAATGGTACGATTGATCGTATTGTAGATATTATTACTGACAATGATGCTGCTCGTTGGGATCGTTCAGGAAATCGATATCGCGATCATGTGGCCAAGGCCAAATATCCAGTGGTTAAAATTGAGGGGTATTATGAGTAAAAATGTTTTGGTAACAGGTGCATCTGGATATATTGGTGGGCAGACTGTATTATTGTTGGCCGATCAAGGATATACTGTTATTGGAATTGATCGCAATCAGCCATCAGATGCGATCAATAGTGCTTGTCAAAGTTTTATCTTAGATGATTTTGTAAATATTCCTGATCTAAACATCATGCGGCCTTATGGCATTGACGCTATTGTTCATTGTGCCGGTACCAGTCTTGTAGGACCCAGCATAGAAGATCCTAGAGAATATTACAATAATAACTTTGTTAAGACTAAGCGGTTAGTTGATTACCTGGTCCAGGTTAAATTATCTCATGTAAAATTCATCTATAGTTCTAGTGCTGCTGTCTATGGAGATAACGCTAGCAATTATTACAGAGAGGAAGATGCTACTAATCCTATTAGTCCTTACGGTGAAAGTAAGTTAATGACTGAAATGATGTTAAAAAGTTATAACCGTGCATATGACTTAAATTATGTGGCATTTAGATACTTTAATGCCTGTGGTGCCGATCCCCAAGGTCGTCATGGTCAAGCACCTGGTGCTACTCACATTATTGCTCGAGTTCTTGAAAGTATTCGTGACAAAAAACAGTTTACTCTGTATGGCATTGATTATCCCACTGGCGACGGAAGTTGTATTAGAGATTATGTTCATGTAGAAGATATTGCTAGAGCACACATGATGGCCTTAGATGATAAAATAGTTTCTGGTGTATATAATTTAGGATGCGGAAATCCCATTGGTAGAAGTAATCGAGATATCATACGTCTTGCAGAAAAGATCACTGAATCTAAACTTGAAGTGATGCTTGGAGATAAAAGACCTGGCGATCCAGCTGCGCTTATTGCAGATCCATATAATTTTAACTCTGCTACAGATAATAAATGGAGACAGTACGAGCTTGATGATATGATACGTACAGCCTGGAACTGGTACACACGATGAGTTTTCAAACACTTTTTGATTTTGAATCAGCGTTAGCCGAGTACACCGGTGCTCCATATGTTGTGGTGACTGATTGTTGTACACATGCTCTGCATCTGTGTTTACTATATGATAGTGTAACAACATTATCATTGCCGGCACATACATATTTGAGTATTCCTCAACTGCTGAACCAACTAAATATCAGTTACACTTATAGAGATGATGATTGGCAGGATGCCGGTGAATATCAATTTCTGGGTACAAGAATTTGGGACAGTGCAAGGTTATTAAAAAGAGGTATGTATCGCCCTGGGCAACTTCAATGTTTGAGTTTTGGTAATGGCAAACCTATGCAGTTAGGTCGGGTTGGTGCAATTCTTACAGACGATGTCAAAGCATATAAGGAATTAAGCTGTATGCGTAGCGATGGTAGAGATTTACATATACATCCTTGGCCTAACCAACAGACATTTAAACAAGGATATCATTATTGTCCTACATTAGAATCCTGTACTATCGGTCTCAAAAAACTCAAAAATGTAGAGCAACCAGTTACTAAGATACACTATACAGATCTTAGAACAATAAAAATTGAATGAAAAACATTTACCTATTCCAGCCGCAATATGCAGTAGAGATAAGAAAAGAAACTAACTACTGGTTACCATATAGTGCTGGATGCCTATGGAGTTATGCACAACAATTTGATTGGATAAGAGAAAATTATAAGCTAGGTGAGATAATCTTTCGCCGGCAAGATCCTGTTGAAGTTATAAACAGATTAGTAGATCCGGTGTTCTGCGGATTTAGCTGTTACATGTGGAACAAAAACTACTGTCTTAAATTAGCCGAAATGGTTAAAGAACGCTGGCCCAGCTGTGTTGTTGTGTTTGGCGGACCTGAAGCCAGTCCAAGAATACTCGATAATAAATGCATCGATTCAATTGTTATCTCAGAGGGCGAAAATCACTTTGTAGAAATCTTGCGTAACATCTTAGATGGAAAACCTCTTGAAGAAATTTATGCAAAGACCCGCCTTGATCGATTAGATATTCCAAGTCCCTATTTAACTGGTGTGTTTGATGATATGATTGCTGCTTATCCCGCAGCGGTATGGGCTATGACTTTTGAAACTAATCGAGGATGCCCTTATCATTGTACATTCTGCGACTGGGGCGGCCTCACTCATTCCAAGGTTAAAAAGTTTGAACTGGAGAAAGTCGCTGCTGAACTCGATTGGGCTGCTAATAATCCAGTCAGTTACATGTATCTAACAGATGCAAACTTTGGTATCTTTAAAGAACGAGATCTTGAAATAGCTCGAATGATCAGAGCCGCTGCCGATCGTGGCCAGATTGAAAAAGTAAACATTACCTATGCTAAAAATTCTACTGAAATTATCTTCGAGATAGCTTCGGTACTTGGAGATTTGAGTAAAGGTATTACACTTAGTTTGCAAAGTGCTTACGACGATACTCTTGAAGCTATCAAACGTAAGAATATGGATATCAACAATATTCAACACATGTTGGCAACTGGTGCTGCTAAGAACATTGGAACATATTCAGAATTTATCATTGGACTACCTCTTGAAACATTAGAATCTTGGAAACAGGGTTTCGATCATGTATTAGAGATGGGGCAACACAATGCATTAGAAGTATGGCCATGCCAGTTATTAGAAAATACCGAACTTAACTCGTTCGATTCACGTATGAAATATGGTATTAAGTCAGTGCTTGCACAAGACTATATGCCATATCACAATGCCGATGATCATACAGACATTGTAGAAAATATTCAACTGGTAACACAAACCAATACTATGAGCAAGGACGACATGGTAGAAGGTTTTGTATATGGGTGGATGGTCATGCTGTTTCACTATCAAGGCTATACCAAATTAACTTCGCAATGGACTCGAAAAATACACGGCGTTTCTTATCGTAAGTTTTATGATCGTTTGTACGAGCTAATACACACGGATACATTTTTTGCACCGTTAGTTGATTATCTTAAAACTAATATTAAACATTATCTTGATAAAGGTTACTTTATTGATCAAAAGATGGCCGGGCATACTATTACCTACACACACCATAAACTTGTCTATGAAAATAAGTCTATAGCCTACGATATAGCAAAACAATGTGCATCCACCTTTGTTACAGAAGTTGATGAAATTGACAGTCTACAAAGATTATCGCTTTATAATTCTAATTTAACTTTACCTATGACCATCTCTATACCCTGGGATATTAACAGTTGGACAGCAGAACCTTCTGAATATATTATTTCAACTAACATAGTAATCAACCGAGATTTAGATTTTTACATTGCTCGTAGAACGGGCGTATTGTACAATATTTTTACCAAAAAATCTAAATAGACATTGACATTCATCTAAATAAACCATATAATAACTGATAGACATCTACGGCTACAACTCGGAGTTAAAATTGCAAGAAAAACATTTATCACAAGTATTACGCGAACGTATGAAGGCCGACGGCAAGAGATTTTGGGCCGGCGATAACATCAGCGAATACGTACACGGACTAGAACCCGTACTGATCGAAGAAGCAACTGAGGCATTTGAACGAGTGTTAGATGCATTGCTTATAGATCGAGAAACAGACCCAAATAGCCATGGCACAGCAAAACGATTGGCCAAGATGTATTACAATGAAATCATGGCAGGTCGTTATGAGCCAGCACCTGCTGCAACAGCTTTTCCAAATGATAGCGAGGATAGATATGAAGGTATGTTGGTTGTGCGTAGTGAATTGCGTAGCATGTGTAGTCATCATCACCAGCCTGTTAGTGGTGTCGCCTATATTGGGATCATCGCAGCCGCCAAACTTATTGGGCTATCTAAGTATACTAGGATTGCTCAGTGGTGTGCTCGCCGTGGTACTTTGCAGGAAGAACTCTGCAACAACATCGCTCGAGAAATAATGCGAGCCACTGACAGTGAGAATGTTGGAGTTTATATCGAAATGACACACGGGTGTGTAGAGAATCGAGGCGTAATGGCTCATAACAGTTTAACACAAACAACTGTGTTAAAAGGTGCTTTCTTATCAGACCCAGGAACAAAGAAAGAGTTTTTTGATAATATTCAACTACAGTCAAGGAATGGAAACTAATCAAAGATGACAAATCAACCAATTCAATACCGATACACCAGCACCAAAGAATATCACAACGCATTTCCTTGTGCCTATAGACAATATAAAGCCGACAGCCACTGCCGTTTCCTACACGGTTACGCATTTAGCATGAAGTTTTATTTCGGAACAAATGATTTAGATGCACGCCGTTGGGCGGCAGATTACGGCGGACTGAAGGAATTAAAGCAAACATTGGAAAGTCAATTTGACCACACTACTTTGGTAGCCGAATCAGATCCTCATCTGGACTGGTATAAAGAGGCAGAACAACGAGGTATTATGAAATTAACTATTCTCCCTAATTTAGGTTGTGAGTCGCTTGCAGATATGTTGTATCGGTATGTCAATGGTGTTTACATTCCTGACATGTGGGGGCAGGCCGAAGCTGATAGACTGTGGTGCTATCGCGTAGAAGTTCGCGAAACACAAAGCAACATGGCTTTTCGCGAAGGACATCGTGAATGGAACGAGGACTTGTTTGAATAATGACCGACACTAACATTTCGATACTGCTTCCTACGAGAGGTCGCACCGAGCAATTAGATAAAAGTATATCTAGCTTAATTTATCTAGCCGAACACCCAGAAAAGATACAGTGGTTGTTTGGGTTTGATAAAGACGATCAGGAAAGCTATGATTGGTTTCAAAAAAATACTTTGCCTAAAATTCAAAACACAGGTGGTAGATATAGTTGTTTATCATTCGAGCCAATGGGCTATGAAATGCTACACAAATATGTAAACAAGTTGGCCAGTTATGCAACAGGCGAATGGTTTGTGTTTTGGAACGATGATGCTATTATGGAAACGTATGGCTGGGATACAGAAATTATGAGTCACACTGGTACATTCTGTTTACAGGCGTTTGAAACGCATAACAAACATCCGTATAGTATCTTTCCTATTGTGCCACGTAAATGGTTTGAACTAATCGGTCATTTAAGTCAACATCAACTCAATGATGCTTGGCTAAGCCAAATCGCCTGGATGTTAGATATTGTTAAACGTATTCCAGTTGCTGTATTACATGATCGTGCAGACTTAACTGGCAAAAATAGAGACGATACATTTAATCGTAGAGTTGTATATGAGGGCAATCCTGCTGATCCGCGAGACTTTAACTATGTAACTATTCGTACGCAGCGTATTCAAGAAGCTAATAAAATTGCTGCTTATCTTGTTAGTTTAAATTATCCATTAGCACATTGGAAAGCTGCTTGCAAAGGCAAAGCAGATATTTGGGATAAAATGCTTGCAGCAGATGTTAACAAGCATATATCCAAATCGGCTCCTATTATTGTAAAATAAGGCAAGTATAATGAAAACTGTATTAGTAACAGGTGGTGCTGGATTTATCGGCCACCACATGATAAGAAGATTACTCAAACATCCTGAGTATAATATTATCAGTCTTGATCGTTTAGATTTTGCTGGTAATTTAAATCGTATTGCCGACTTAGGATTAGAATTTGGTGCCGACACAATAAAACGTGTACGTATAGTACATCATGATCTTAAAGCTGAAATCAATCCTCAATTGGCTAAACAGATTGGACCTGTCGATTATATTATACATATGGCAGCAGGATCGCATGTTACAAGATCAATTGAAAATCCCATGCTGTTTGTTCAAGACAACGTAGTAGGAACTTGCAACTTGTTAGATTATGCTCGACGCTATTTGCCCGATCTAGAAAAGTTTATTAACTTCGGCACAGATGAAGTATTCGGATCAGCACCAGATGGTGTTGAGTATAGAGAATACGATAGATATAATAGTCGTAGCCCTTACTCGGCAACTAAAGCAGGTGCAGAAGAACTTTGCGTAGCATACGAAAACACATTCGGAATGCCTATCTACTGTACACATACTATGAATGTGTTTGGAGAACGCCAACTTCCAGAAAAGTTTATCGGATTGGTCATGCGTAAATTACTAGCCGACGAAGTAGTTACAGTACATTGCGATGAAAAAACAGGTACACAATCCGGTCTAAGACATTGGGTACATGCTGCTGATGTTGCTGATGCTACTATGTTTATTATGGATCTACCACACAAAGGTTTTCCATTGCCCGCCGATTTTGGTGGTGCTACATGTCCTAAGTTTAACATTGTCGGACAACGAGAAATCAGTAACTTAGAAGTAGCACAAAAGATTGCTAGCATCATGTGCCGAGAACTCAAGTACACAATGGTCGGATATGATACACAACGTCCCGGGCATGATTTCCGCTACGCACTTAGTGGAGAATATATGAAGAGTCTCGGTTGGGAACCCAAATATGATTTCGATACACGCATCGAACAAATGGTAAACTGGACACTTAAAAACGAACGATGGATATGATTAAACAAAATACACGATGTTTGGCTTGCGATGGCGAACAAGTTCATCTAGCATTAAATTTAGGTTCAAGTCCTTTAGCTAATAGCTATAAGGACACAGAAGATCCAGTGGATGAAAGATATCCACTTGCAGTTAATCTTTGTTATGACTGTTATCATTTACAGTTGAGTCATACTGTCGATCCAGGTATTATTTACAAGAATTACATGTATGCAACCGGTACTAATAATACTATACATAGATATTGCGAATGGTTCGCTAATTTTGTAAAAGAATATAAATCATCTAATACTGTACTCGACATAGGATGTAATGACGGAACACAGTTAGATTATTTTGCCGATCTTGGTTATAAGACATACGGTATTGATCCTGCTGAAAATTTACATGAACGTATCAACAAAAAACACGAAGCAATCTGTGATTTTTTTGGTCCCGATGCTGTAGCTAAGTTAGCCGGCAATCGTTATGATGTGATTGTTGCACAAAATGTATTTGCACATAATCCTGATCCGATCGATTTCTTAAAGTCATGTAAAAAATTATTAGGATATCATTCACTGCTGTTTATACAAACCAGCCAAGCAGATATGGTTCTACATAACGAGTTCGATACTATCTATCACGAACACATTAATTTCTTTAATGTTAATTCAATGAACGTATTGGCTAACCGTACTGGCATGTATCTTGTTGATGTAGTTAAAACACCTATACATGGAAATAGTTATGTATTTGTATTGAGTTTAAAAAATCTACGTCCTTATAATGTTCAAAATATTATCGATATGGAACGTGCTTCAGGATTATATAAACCCGAAACATATAATCAATGGCGAACTAACGTACAAAACAATATGCGTAAACTGGTCGAAACTGTTGAACATTATCGAAGCGAAGATTATCGTATCATCGGATACGGTGCGGCAGCAAAGGGCATGACATTAATCAACTATTCAGGTATAGATATAGATTTCATTGTCGATGATAATCCTCTTAAACAAGGTAAGTTTGCTCCAGGCACAATCGTACCAATTTGTAGTCCTACTGATATACTTAAAGTTCCAGATCACGAGAACATATTGTTTATTCCTTTGGCATGGAACTTCTTCGACGAAATCAAAGAGCGGATCGAATCTATTAGACGTGTCAACGGTGATAAGTTTTTGCGTTACTTTCCTGAGGTATCAGTACAATGAAAAACTACCTAATCAAAGGACTACACAAGATTGGTAGTACTGTTTGGTGGCCCGGTAGTAATCGTGCATGGGAAGGAGATTTATATCCTATGTACGAGAAAATGGATAAAATCAGCAAAGCCAGTTTCAAACATCACTTACAAGGTGATTGGGAGTTAATCAATTTGGTATCAGAAGCTGAGGATGTGAATCATGTATTCCGTCAACAGTTCCAAGCAATTTATAAAATTTGGAAAGAAGAACCTTGCAATATTTTATACTGCGGATCTGATACACAAATGATCAAACCTACTGAAGTATTTGATCAATATCAACATTTCATGATGTGGAACTATACCGATCCAAAGGAATATGGTCCTTGCAGTCATTTTCTAAATGCCGATATTAGATATTATCCTCATACTATGCGGCAAGGAATTTGGGATTATGCTATCTACCAAATGAAAGATCTAACTTGGTGGAACAGCGATCAAGTATTATATAACTTAATGGTTTGGGGGCAAGGTTTAGGTGCCGAACAGGTAATTGATCCAAAAATGGCCTATCAAGGATTCATGCTACCACAACAACCACAGAGCTTGTCCGATTCGTGGAATGGGTGTACAATACAAGAAGCACATATTATTCACTGGCATGGATCACGTGGTGCTCAACAAAAGTTAAATTTAATGCAGAGTATTAATAAACAACTTAATGTACCCGATATTCCTGTTAGAGATATTCCTGAACACACCATAGATATAAGCGATATCAAATGAAAAAAGTTTATTACACAGACCAAATGGTAAAAGGACAAGTACACGATATTATTCGTGCTATGCAACAAGATAACTGGCGGCCTGACTATGTTGTAGGACTAACACGTGGCGGACTTGTTCCGGCTAACTTGATTAGCCAGTATTTAGATGTACGCATGGAAACTCTAAAAGTTAGTCTACGTGATGGCGACCAATGCGAAAGCAATTGCTGGATGGCCGAAGATGCATACGGACATGCAAATTATGATCCTATGTCAGGCGGCGACGGGCGTAAAAAAATACTGATTGTAGACGACATCAACGACACCGGAGCCACACTCAACTGGATACGGCAGGACTGGCCCAGTGGTTGCTTTCCCAATGACCCACGCTGGCAGGAGATTTGGAATCAAAATGTTCGCTTTGCTGTATTGGTGGACAATCAGACCAGCCAATTTGACAAGATTGATTATTCAGGTGTGGGAATCAACAAGGCTGAAGAGGACTGCTGGATTGTATTTCCGTGGGAGGAATGGTGGAAGTAAAATTAAATGAGTTAGCAACTACCACCTGGAACGATTGTTTTCCTCCTTTGAATCTTTGGAACTGGCCACCTACTTGGATAAGTGAAATATTTTATGAAGAACCACCGGTAAATGACTACAGAAAAAATTGCAATTAAATTTTTCGAAGCATACATGACTAATGTGTGTAATTTTAATTGCCCCAATTGCAATCGATTAAACAATTACAAATTTGCTGGACACTTTAAGTGGCAAGATGTGGAAGCCGATTATCAGCGATGGAGTGAAAAACTCGAGCCATCGTTCATTAATATACTCGGCGGGGAACCTTTTTTAAACTTAGATCTTCCAAATTGGATAATCGGATTGCGAAAATTATGGCCCAGGGCTGATATATATCTTTTGTCCAACGGATCGTGCTTGCATTTTCAAAAAGATGTGTATTCACTATTAAAAGATAATAATATTTTACTTGACATAGGTCTACATAATAGAGAGCGATGCAATGAATCAATTAAACAAATTAAAAATTTATTAGTTCAACCTATTACAGAAACTTTTACAGCCAAAATGGAGCTATGGCCTCCGCTATACAATAGTAAAAAACCACCGGAATGGCCAAGCGCCAATACATGGAAAGATTTTTTTAATTTTCCCGAGGCCATACAAAAAGAATGCACCGAAGTATATCAACTTAGTCCGATCGATTGGAGATTATCTGCTGGAACGATAGTTTTAAAAGATGCAAATAATGTTACAGTAACCATTGGTTATTCTGAATATTTTTACACAGCACCATTGAAATACAACGGCGAAGATAAATTTGTTACTTATAATAGTGATCCAGCGGCTGCTCATCGAGTTTGTATCTCTAAATACTGTGCAGAGATGGTCGACGGCAAACTGTACAAATGCCACCATGTAGCATTACTCCCAAAATTTATGAAACAATATCAGACTGATATAAGTGACGAAGATCGAGATCTTCTATTAAATTATCAACCGTTATTATCAACTGCATCCAAAGACGAGACAGAAAAATTTTTAGCCGAAATAAAAAATCCAATACCGCAGTGTAAGTTATGTCCAGATAAACTTAATCGAGAAAAATTTTCCGCCGGCACTAACAAACCTAAGATTAAAAAAATAATACAAATTAGAACAGAAGATTTTGGCAATCATAATGATTGATAATATCAGTTTAATTGTGTTAAAATTTATTATAAATGTGTAGGAATAACCAATGAAAATCAAAGTCAGTGAAATCTTTTATAGTTTGCAAGGCGAAGGTCGCTTTATTGGCGTACCCAGTGTATTCTTACGTACATTTGGTTGTAATTTTACATGTAGCTCATTCGGTATGTCTCCGGGACAATTGTCCACCGAAGCAGACTCTGTAGCTAAAAGTGTGTTTATGTTTAATCGGTTTGAAGACTTGCCACTGGTAACAACAGGTTGTGATAGCTATGCAAGCTGGCATCCTGACTTCAAACATCTAAGTCCTACATTGACCACAGATGAATTAGTAGAAAAAATGTTAGCACTAACTCCCAATGGTAAATGGGTACAGGACAATGGCAATGATGTACATTTGGTTATCACAGGTGGAGAACCACTGTTAGGCTGGCAACGTGCTTATCGAGAATTGTTAAGTCATCCTAAGATGGCAGACTTGCGTAATATAACTTTTGAAACTAACGGTACTCAATGGTTGCAGGAAGATTTCAAAAAGTATTTGTTAGAGTGGGCCGATATGATGCCGGGATGGAGAGAAGTCACATTTAGTGTTAGTGCTAAATTGTCAGCTTCGGGCGAATCGTGGTCTGATGCTATTTGCCCAGACGTAGTCAATGAATATCAACAATATGGTCACAGCACATATCTAAAGTTTGTTGTCGAAACAGATGCACACATTGAAGAAGCTGTTCGAGCTGTCGAAGAGTTCCGTGCAGGTGGATTTCAAGGTGTTGTATATTTAATGCCACAAGGTGGTATCGTTGCTCCTTATAATGAAAACAAAGTACGCATTGCTGACATTTGTTGCGAGCACGGGTTTAACTATAGTCCAAGATTGCACGTTGATCTTTGGGGCAATGGATGGGGAAAATGATTGTGCCATTGGATACTCACATGAATATTCGTGACGAACCGTGGTGTAGGCCGTGGAAACTACGATTTGCCTGGCGGCCGCATAGATGCTACATATCAAATGAATTAATTTGGTTGACATGGGGCTACTGTGGTAGATCACTGTATATTATAAATACGCCCAATCTGTGGATGTCTAAAAATGGGTATCTGATAAGACGGTTAAAGGAAAATTAATATGTTCAACAAATTAAAAAATATGTTTAAGAGTTCAGAACCGTCGGCTCCTGTCCCACCAGAAGCAATTAAGCAGCACAGAAAAGAACGTGTTAAGAAAGCCGAACCACCGCCGAAGTCTGAAAAAGAATTAGCTACAGAACGTGGTGAACCTTACGTTACTATTCTTAGAATGGATGTTGATCCAGAAAACTTACACGCTGGTTCATTTGAATTAGATTGGAATGATAAGTTTTTGGCTAACTTACTACGTGCCGGCTACGTAGGTAAAACCGAAGCAGATGTTGTTGATCAATGGTTTCAAAATGTCTGCCGCCATGTCGTACTTGAAACTTGGGAACAGGAACAGGCTATGAATCCAAGTCCGCAGCGTTTTACACGCACCAGGGATATTGGTGGTGGCCGCAGCGAAGTAAGCTAATGAGAATATATGTAAACGGAGACAGTCATACTGCAGGTGCAGAAGCCGTAAACTCTTATGCATTTGCTGAGGACGATCCGCAACTTAAACATCTTAAGAGATTGCCACATCCAGCTAATTTTGCAGTCAGTTGGGGTAATCAACTTTCTAACATACTCAAATGCCCTATACATTGCGATGCCGAATCAGCAGCTAGTAATCAACGTATTATGCGTACTACTAGAAACTGGGTGTTAGAACATCCCGGTGCATATCGCGAAACACTAATGATCATACAATGGTCAACTTGGGAAAGACAAGAGTGGTTAATTGACGGTGAGTATTTCCAAGTCAATGCCAGTGGCATAGATATCGTACCACGAGCATATCAAGAAAAATATAAACATTTTATACTTGGTATTGATCACAATCAAGTAAAAGAACAGGCACATGAAGATATTTGGAATTTCCACCAAGAGCTTGACCTATTAGGTATTCGACATATTTTCTTCAACGGTAATAATACTTTCCAAGGTATCGCCGCAGATCGTCAGAAATCCTGGGGAACCAGCTATATTAAACCATATGATCAAACAGGATCCTATCACGAGTGGCTAAAAAACAACGGTTTCGAAACGGTTGCCCCAGATTCTTGGCATTATGGTGAAGAAGCTCATAGTGCATGGGCACGGTTTATGCTACAATACATTGTACAAAATAAACTGGTGTAAAAATGAAATATCTACTAATTGATACTGCGAATATGTTTTTTCGTGCCCGCCATGTGGCTTTTAGAGCGAGCGATGACTGGGAAAAGATTGGCTATGCACTACATATTACCTTAAGTGCTGTAAACAAAGTAGCACAGCGTTTCGGTGCAGATCATGTGGTATTTGCATTAGAAGGACGTAGTTGGCGTAAAGATATATATGCACCTTACAAGCGCAATCGCTCTGATGCTCGTGCTGCACAAACAGAAAAAGAACAAGAAGAAGATCGACTGTTCTGGGAAACATTTGATAACTTGACTAAATACTTGCGTGAACAGACTAACTGTTCCGTTATCAGACACGAAAACGCCGAAGCCGACGATATTATTGCTCGTTGGATCGCACTACATCCCCAAGATCATCACGTAATTATTTCAAGCGATACAGACTTTGTTCAGCTCTTAGCTGATAATGTC
>Ga0214172_1000074_pt1 | contig 55414 bp, 42 predicted proteins | sample TroBogEpilimnion_29_FD_153010 | JGI IMG/M metagenome (GOLD analysis project Ga0214172, IMG submission 153010) | Freshwater microbial communities from Trout Bog Lake, WI - 12JUL2007 epilimnion | ecosystem: Environmental > Aquatic > Freshwater > Lake > Epilimnion/Euphotic zone | place: Trout Bog...
TAGAGCTAGTCCTACACTAAACAGCTTGATAATCCAGTTGAGTTTGCCCGCACGTTCATAGACTTTCTGAAGTCCGCTCTTTTTGCCAGCTTCGTCTGTCTTTAGTTTTTCATAAAGATCTATAACATCTTGTTGCATCTTCTGATTACTCTGGACAGCAGTTTTAATCTCAGCCGGAGTTAATTTAGGAGGCGCAGTGGCAGCTTCTCTGATGATTTCGTATACTTTCATAGTTATATTTACCTAGATACAAGATTCAATAAAAAATAGGCCAAAAAGTGCGTATATAAATACATGACTATCCGGAGTTATTATCATGGCCACAAACCCATTACAGCAGTACTTTAGACAACCAAAAGTTTATATCAAGTTACCATCAGGGGGTGCATATTCCAAGCCCGGCAACATACAGGGCGATGTTACACACATGCCTGTTTACGGCATGACTGGCATGGACGAAATTATAATGAAGACTCCTGATTCGCTGTTAACAGGGCAAAGCACAGCACAGGTCATTACCAGTTGCTGTCCTAACATCAAAGATCCTTGGGATATTCCCATAATCGACATCAATGCCATATTGGCCGCAATAAAAATTGCTACATTCGGCAACACACTCAGCGTGACCAGCAAGTGCCCCGGCTGTCAAACCGACAATGATTACGATCTAGATCTTAACAAAATCATTGAGCACTATATGAGTTGTCAGTACAACAACTCTGTGTCTGTGGGCAGTTTAAAAATTAAACTACATCCACTTGATTATAAAACCACTACAGAGTTTGGTATTCGCAACTTCCAACTGCAACAGCAGATGGTGCAAGCAGATCAAATGGAACAAGGTGATGCTCGCACTGAACAAATGAAAAGACTGTTCGAAGAACTGGGCAAACTGCAAACAGACATTATCAAAAGCATTATAGAAAGCATTGACACTGGTGCTCAAGTGGTTACAGAATCTGAATTTATCAACGAATGGGTTGACAACTGTGACAAGACTGTGTTCGACAACATCAGAGAACAAAACATCAAGAACAATGAAATCTGGTCTGTTCCTCCTTTTGATGTTGTCTGTGAGAACTGCGGCAAACAGGACAGCATCAAAGTAGAGCTGGATGAATCAAATTTTTTCGTCAAAGCCTAATTGGACTAGCACCTGAAGAAGTAGAACGGCGTCTAATTAGGCTAGACAACGAAATCAAAGAATTCAAGCAAGAACTATTTCGCATATCCTGGTACATGCGTGGCGGTGTTTCAGTCACGGAACTGCTTAACTACTACAGTTACGAAGATCGTGACATGATATATAGTGTGATTAAATCTAATCTTGAAGCTACTAAAGAAACTCGTATGCCTCTGATATAAAGAAGAACTACGTTCTTCTGTTTTTCGCTTGCGCTCAAACTTTTCTTATTTCTTTAATCGATTTATAGTGCGAAGCACTTAAGATATTATCTAGATTGTTCAGTCACACTTTGCCCTAGCCGGGCAAAACGTGGACATTATCTGAGTTGAACATGATCACAGTAGCAATATGGCGTTACAGAGGCGGTCATCCGGTACCTCGAGCCAAGTCTTTATATGACGGCAATTAGTATACATTCGCTACCATATATACTAATCCAGGGTTTTTCTCCCTTCTTTTAGCCTTTTAAATTTGTTTCTTGCAAGTCAAACCAGTTTGAGGCATATCTGATCGTCGTCCTGTAAAGGATAGTGACTTTGCTGATCTGCGCCAAGCAGACACTCCTTACCGCCACACATCAGAGCGGATTACGGGCACCTTAACTGCGCCGGTGCGGGCTTATTTGGCGTTATTTTGCCTTGTTTTCTTGGAGTTTCTTAATGTGTGAGCCGTGTACACGCACTTGAATATGGCCGTTATAGTAGTCGTTTGACTCTAAAACTCTGCGTGAAAACTGCTCTCTAGCCTCTACATACGACATTTCTGCTTTGGAAATACAGTAAAAAAGTATTTCTCTGCGAAAGTTTTCTGTTCCTAACTGCGTAACATCCTTGGTTAATTCTGGACTTGAGCCATAATATGTGGGCCAGTCCGAGTCAATTTTGCTACGGATTTTCTTTTTTTTCTTGGTGCCGTTCTTTAATTTTACTGTCTTTGTGACTGTTTTAGAAAATTTTGCTAGTTTTTTGCCTATGTACATGCGACCTGTAATAGTATTCGTGATTATATATACGAATCCTACACAATCTTCAGGAAGTTCTGAAACTAATTGATCTTGATAGTACCATGACATCAATTAGTTAGTGTCGTTACTGTCCCCTTGTGCCTTCTTTTGAGCGCGACGAACCTTGCGTTCATCTAGTTGCGCTCGCTTTTCTACTTGCCAAAGCCTAATTGCCTTACGTCTTGCCGAACAAATGTGCCTAATATCTGATAATAAATGACGAAGTCGTATGGTACTGGCGTAAGTATCATCGTTGAACCACTGCTGATTCTCCTCAAAATACTTGCGAAATGTAGCCATCAGCTCACGATGTAGCTCTTCGTCCTTGTCAATCAATCGGTAATCTCCAAATCATTAGCATAACTAGTGAATCCGTTTTCCTTAACGACCTTTAATACGTTGTTGACACGCCCGATCAGTTCATCTTTGTGCGATATCAAGAAAATATTCTTCTTGCGCTCACGTGCCATCTTCTTAAGTACTGCCAGTGCGCCCTCTACACCTGACGCATCTAGGCCGTTGTCTATCAATTCATCAACAAACAACAGGTTAATCTGCTGATACAGTGATTCCCAAACATCACGGAAAGCCCATGACAAACCTAATATTAGTCGATTACGCTCACCACGCGATAGGTTATCAAAGTCTAAATCTTGCCCTAGCTGTGTGATCAGCACAGATAAATCGTTCTGGAACATGACAGTATGCGGTAAACCCATGCGATCTAAGTAGTAGGTCAAGCGATTATTAAGATAAGCCAGATTCTGATCAATGATTTTCTTGCGGATAAACGAGTCTTTTGACGTCAATAGCTTGAGCAAGAACTCCTGATGGTCCTTTAAACTGCTGAGTGTATTGACATGATCCCAAGAAATCTCCTGAATAGCAGTATGACGTAGCTCATCTATCTGTTCTTGATAAGGATCTTGCTCACCTGCTTTAACTGTTAGGTTAGTTTCTAGACTCTTTAAGTTATTCTGATGCTTGAGAGCCTGCTCAACTGTGTCGTAATATGTGTTGGGTCTAGTGGTTACTTCGCCCAGTTCTGCTATGTCCGCGACAATTTTAGCCAAATCTTTTTCGACCTTGGCATAATATTGCCGGGCCTCGTCAAGGTGTGCTTGTGCGACAGCAGTCATTTCTTCATGCTTATGGTCATGTAGCTCTTGTTCACAAGCGTGACAAGTCTTGTTAGCCAACAAGCCAAGCTCGCGATCATACTTCGTGACGCTTCGCTCCGCTTGCGCTATCGCGCTATCTAACGTAGCCCGCTCCTTATTCAGGCTTTTCAGCTTCGCTGCCTTATCTTCATAGGCTTTTAGCTCGCTGTGCTTCGCAAGCTCAGTATCTATATCTACGTTTTCTAGCTCTACAATAGCACGGGCTATCTTTTCAATTTCTGCTTGATGCTGGGTATTCCATGCACTTTGTTTAGTTGTTAAACTATCAATGCTCTTTTGTATACCTTCGTTGCTACGTTTTGTAGCTTCAATAGCGGCATTTTCTTGTGTAATTTCATCTTTAGTTGATTTGATTAGTTCTTTAAGTGCTTCTGCTTTCTCACTTAGTACAGTAATACCTAATAATTGTTCAATGATTGCTCGTTGATCATTGGCTCGCATACTAAGGAAAGGCTCTGTATAGGTATTGAGTGCTACAATATGTTTGAACATATCATGACTCATACCTAACAAATCATCTAAATCCTTTTGTGTTTCGCGCATGTCTCCTTGTGCGTCATCTGTTTCTTCTGAACTTTGTTCTATATCATTGACATAAAACTGAAGTACGTTAGGTTTACGCCCTCGTTCAATGCGATAATCGATGCCGTCCTTTTCAAATGCTAGTGTAACTAACATGCCTTTATTGTTAATCTTATTAACAAGATTATCTTTTTTAATATTAGTTAACGCCTGTCCATATAATGCAAAGGTTAGTGCATTGACAATAGTAGTTTTGCCTGTACCGTTGCGTGATCCACTGTCATCTCCACCTTGATCTAAGTTTTCTCCTAGCACAAGTGTAAGATTCTGTTGTGCAAAGTTTACAGCCTGGGTTTGATTGCCCACGCTCATGAAGTTTTTTACTGTTAATTCTTTTAATTTTATCATAGGCTACTGTAAATCGCCAATAGTGTATTTTTGTCGTAGGTATCTGAATCAATACTTACAATTTGATTGCTTACAATTTGATCAATACTTTCAAATGATTGTATATCTATATTGGTATTGATTTCAATTTCTTTCTTTTCTGCAATTAGAGTAAGTTCACGGATATCATAATCAGCGATAAACTTCTCTTTAATAAAACTTGCTTCTTCAAAACTAATATCGATATCTAATGCAACACGTAAATGTTGCTTAGGTTTAATAATAGTATCGGCTTCGTCGATTAATTGACTTAATTTAACTGTACGGAATGTAGGTTGTTCAGGCCAACTGTGAAATTCAGGTTGTCCTCCCCATTCTAATATCATCATACCTCTGTCATCATCCCAAGCATCTGAATAGTTGTGTGGAAATGCGTTACCAATGTAACACATATTTTCATTCATTTGACGTTTGTGGAAATGCCCACTAAAGCCCATTTCAAATCCTTTAAAAGCATCTACTTGCAACTCACCGTGATCCGGCATTTGCACCATTGCGTTCATGAAGAACTTGGGGAGTTCGAAGTGTCCGAAGCAATACTTACCGCCCTTTTTGCTTATTGATTTCCATTCTTCACCAACAAGCCAGGGACACATTGTGACATCTCCAATAGTAGTAGGCTCATGTACCACAGTGATACCAGGTATATACTTTCCAAATTCCACAGAGTGTATGTCCCTTTTATCTTTATAGTACAAATCATGATTACCAGGAAAGAAGTAGAACTGATCAAACGCCTGCCCCAACTTTTCCAAGGCCCTAAGGCTATAATCCATTGTAGTAATGTTAAGGCTATTACGATTATGATGCCAATCGCCCATAAAGATACCTGTATCACAACCTTCCTCCTTTGCTTTAGCAATATACCAATCTACAAAGTCTTCACAGTCTTGGTTGTGTACTGAACTGTTAGACTTCAAACCAAAGTGGATGTCTGTAAATGCGGCGATTTTTTTAAACAAATTACTCACTAGATGTGTCCTCTGCATGTCGTTTTAGTGCCGCGGCATGTTCGCCTGCACCGGTACGACTGTAACTTGGGTTCATACCGTTGATTTCTAAAATGTCATCCCGGATATTTTGATTACGTTTTTCGATATTAATAACTCTAACAAAGCTGTTAGTAACAGCGGCAGTAAAATAAGCAAAAGGATTATCGGATTTCGATTCATCAAATTGTAGTCCTATCTGTGTTAATTGTAAAATGGCTTGACCCTTCATTTCATCATTATATGTGTAGCCGCGAACGTTACCGCGAGTAGCATATCTCTCACATAACTTTAACATCATTCTAGCTAAGTTGTTAGTAATTTGGCCAGCATCTTTATCAAATTTACCTTTAGCTAGTGTACCTTTCCAATGACTTTTACCAACACATTCAAGTTCGTTATTTTCATTAAACTTCCAATGTTGAAATGGAGGAAAGTTTACTTTGTCTCTGTGATCTGCTAGACTCTTTGGATTTTTCTTACGAGTATTGTTTAATGGAATATGATCAAATGTCATTACTCGAAAAATAACATCAGTTTTGGCAATCTTTTTGTAGTCAACTTCACAGTCGGCTATCTTAACTTTTTCTCCCGCTTTTTTACGAGTCTGGTAATCTAAATCTCCGATACGTTTTGCACGATTGCGTTTGGCTTCTGCTATGGTTCTAATATTAATTTTATCAACACTGGCAACTATAATGTCGTATTGATGATATTCTGGCTTGGCAAAAACACAGTAGCTACTTTTTGATTTATGTATTTCGGCTAGCATGTCCTTATTGTTTAAGTAATTTACTTTTGGGGTTGATGGTATTGTCATTAATTCATTCTCCGGATGTGTTATTATAAACTACGCACTTTATAAAGTCAACTAAATATTGTACCAAAAGAGGATTTTATTATGGCAGTTCTTGGATCAACAATTACAACATTAAGTGCCGGCGCAGGCGTCATTGCAAGTGGTGTGCAAGCAGTTAGTGTAGCTAGAAATTTAGGAAGTGCGTTATCAGCTAATTTGGCAACAGGTGATGTAGCAGGTGCAATTCGTTCAGTTGATTTGCCAGCCGCGGGAGAAGCAATTGGCGATTTGACTAGTGCATTTGCCGCATTTGGCGGCGGCGATGCACCTGATAATGATTGGCGTGTCAGATTAAGTCTCCCAACTTGGTCCAGCTTTAGAAATAGTCCAGTACTTACACCATTAAAAGATGCCGGCGGACTAATATTCCCTTACACTCCTTCAATTACTGTTGCTAGTAGTGCCAGCTATAGTAATATTGATACAGTACATACTAATTATCAATTCCGTGCTTTTAGGAACAGCGATCCGGGCACTATAACAATTACAGCGCCGATGAACGTTGAAGATCAAACTCAAGGGCTTTATTGGATTGCCGCAGTTCATTATTTGCGTAGTCTAACAAAAATGTTTACAGGGCAAGATCCTAAAGCAGGAACTCCTCCTGTGATTGTAAAACTTAACGGATATGGCAATTATGTTTTTAAAAATGTTCCAGTAATAGTTACTGCATTTAACACAACATTGAATAACGATTGTGATTATATCGGAGTACCCGTAGTAGGTAGCGAAGCAGGAGCTATCCAGGGAATAACAGATTCAATTAGTGGACTATCAGACAGTCTCGGCGGATCCATACCTGGTGTCTCTGATCTGCTTGGCGGTGTAAGTACACTTGCAGGTGGCATTGGAGCCATTGCTGGACTTGCCGGAAGTTTAGGGTTAGGCGGTACAACCTCCGGAGGTATAACTCATGTACCAACAAAGAGTAGTTTTACAGTAACACTTCAGCCAATCTACAGCAGAAATGCAGTACGTACATTTAGTCTAGATAGATTTGTTGGTGGCGGTTACTTAAACAATAGTTTTGGATATATCTAATATGGCAATTTATACAAATACTAGTCCTTGGTATAACACTGATGTTGTTAATAATCATCTTGATGTTTTAAATATTAGACCTGTTAGTGCAGAAGCAGATGATTATCTCTATACCATACAACCTCAATATACATATCGTCCAGATTTGTTAGCCTCTGACTTGTATGGCGATCCTAACCTATGGTGGGTTTTTATACAACGCAATCTTGATATATTACAAGATCCTATTTTAGATTTTATTCCCGGAACTCAAATTTACATTTGTAAAAATAGTAGCTTAAAGACAGCTTTAGGATTATAACATGGGTGTAGATTTAGCAAAAGTAGCAGGAGCAACAGCCGCAGTTGGTGTAGCGGCAGCGGCAGTATCATCATTGTCATCTTCTGGACCGGCTACTGGATTGTCGGCAACAGCTGGTTCTAACGGAGGATCGGGATTCTTCAGTAAATTATTATCTGGGGTTAAACCTCCTAAAGTACCTATTCCAAATCCGTTGTTTAAGTATGCTAGCTATACATATGAAATTGGTTTAGGTGTATTGCCCGACGGACATTTATTAAACCCTGACAAATATATGAAAGGTTCAGTACCTTTAATTTTTAAATCTGCTGGAACAAGTCCTCTCAATAGAGTTAAAACTCCTTACGGCGCCTTTGATTTTTATATCAATGATTTAGTTATGGATTGCTTACCTGTACTCCAGTCTAATAGTATATCTAATGTTACAAACTTTACATTTAATGTTATTGAACCATACAGCATGGGGATGTTTTTAATTGCTTTACAAACTGCGGCTCAAAAATATGCGCAACAAGACAACTGGCTTCAAGCTCCTTTCCTACTAACAATAGATTTTAGAGGCGTAACTGAAAGCGGGCAAATGGTTAACATACCTAATACTAGTCGCAAAATACCTATTAAACTTACTAATGCCGCCATGACTGTAGATGAAAAAGGTTGCGTCTATGCCATGCAGGCTATCCCATGGGGTGCGACAGCTCAATCAAAAGCAGATGCAGGTATAAAATCAGATATTTCTATATCAGGAACTACAGTACAAGAAATGTTGCAGACTGGAGAAAAAAGTCTTCAGGCTGTTATAAATGCAAAATTAAAACAACAAAAAGAAAAAGGTATAGTACCAGTACCAGATGAAATAGTAATTATATTTCCTACAGATATTTCTAGCGGCGGCAACAGTAAAAAGAATGACAAAACAGAAAGTTCATCATCTGCAACTACTCCTGTTAGTATAGATGCTATTGCTAAACAGTTAAAATTAACAAGAACCGGAGCGATTGGTTCAGATAAAAATGTTAATCTTGTGCAGGCCGATGCTGATTGTAATATCATAGGACAATCAAAATTAGGATTTAGTGATTTAAGAAAAGGTTATCAACCAGTAGGCAAAGACAAAGAAATATACAATACTGTTAAAGATGTTAATGTTCGATCTAATAATGTCACCGATGTAACATTATCTGATTTTAAATTTAGCCAAGGTACTGATATCATGAACGCTATTAATCAAGTAATATTGAATAGTGATTATGTAACTAAAGCATTAGAAAAAGGTCAAATTGATAATAAAGGTCAACGCCAGTGGTGGAACATAGATACACAAGTTTATAATCGATCCACTGATGAAAATTATGCTGTTACTGGAATGAAACCTAGGGTAATTGTTTATAGAGTTATACCATATCTAGTTCATACTGCTAACAAAAGCGCACCTAATCAATTGCCCATTGGAATGAGTGAATTAGGCGCAGAAATAGTTAAACAATACAATTATATCTATACAGGAAAAAATGTAGATATTATTAAATTTAATATTCAATTTGAGTTTAGTCAAATTGGAATCATGGGACAAGCTACCCTTGCACAAACACAAGATGAACGTAAAGCCGCTGAATCAGCCGGTGCTAAAGATAAAAAAGAAGATAATAAATCACAACCACAACCGCCAGGTAATAAACCTTCTCTACTAACTGGAGTATTATCTACAGCGCAACGATGGATAGAATATGTTACTGGAACAGACTATAATGGTGGCGGCGGTAATGAAAATTTTGCCACTAGGGCGGCAAGATCATTTCATGATGCTGTAACAAGTCCAGGAGACATGGTAGATTTAGAAATGGAAATTATTGGAGATCCTTATTATATAATACAAAGTGGATCGGGGCCTTACACTAGTGCTATACAATCACAAAATTTAAATCAAGATGGTTCTATGGCACACTTAAATGGCGAAGTACACATTTCTGTAACTTTTACAACGCCAGTAGATATAAATTTATCTACAGGATTATACGACTTTGGCAAAACAAAAACAGCACCGGTAAAGCCATGGACAGGTTATTATAGATTAACTGGCATTACTAGTAAATTCAAAGACGGAACATTTACACAAACACTAGTTGGATCTCGTATCCCGGGGCAAGAACAACCTAAATCTAATGCGGCCACTCCTGATACTACATACAACATACAAAATAAAACAGAACAAAAATCTAGCAAATAACTATGGCAAAAATAACCGATTACTACTCTCCAAAAGAAATAGAACCGTCGTCACCTGGCCCATTTCTTGCGTCTGTAGTTAGTCATCAAGATCCTACTTACATGGGAATACTTGAGGTTGAAATTCTAAGACCATCTGGATCAACACAATCTGGATCTCAAGGACAATTACATCAAGTAAGATATCTAAGTCCGTTTTATGGTGTTACTAAATTAGCTGATACTAATACTGACCCTAATGCAAATAATTTTACTAATAGTCAACAAAGCTATGGTATGTGGTTTGTTCCGCCAGATGTAGGAACTACTGTTGTTGTAATTTTTATTGACGGTGATCCAAAGCGTGGATTCTGGATGGGATGTGTAGCAGACGACAATATGAATTTTATGTTGCCAGGCATACCTGCCACACAAAACACAGTTGAAACTACACCTGGAGATAATAATCCAGATCCGCATTTAGGCCGTGCACCTACCGGAGAGTATAACAAATTAATTGACGGGAACAATGCGCCTGGCGACCCAGAAGCACTTAAAAAACCTCAACATCCTCTTTATGCAATTTTACAAAATCAAGGATTAAGCCTAGACGACATTCGAGGACTTACTACAAGTAGTGCTCGTAGAGAAACTCCTAGTATGGTATTTGGAGTTAGCACTCCAGGCCCATTAGACAAGCGAGCCGGAGCTCGTAGAGGAACACAAGGTAAAAAAGAATACGAAATAAAAAGTGCTCCACTTAGTCGCTTGGGTGGTAGTAGTTTTGTTATGGATGACGGTGATGACAAGTTCATTAGGATGACAAAAGCTAATGCCGGTCCTCCTGCATATGAATCAGTTGAAGCATTACCAGACGGACAAAAACCAGCTGGTGATCAAACACTCCCTCACAATGAATTGGTTCGTATTCGTACACGAACTGGACATCAAATACTTTTACACAATTCGGAAGATTTAATTTATATTGCCAATGCTGCCGGTACTGCTTGGATAGAATTATCTAGTATGGGAAAAATTGATATATTTGCCGCAGACAGTATTAGTGTGCATACTCAATCAGATATGAATTTTTATGCCGACCGTGATGTTAATATAGAAGCTGGTAGAAATATTAATATGAAATCTAAAACAAGAACACAATTAGAAACAATGGGTGATCTTAATGTTCTTGTAGGTGGTAATTACAAAGTAAATGTAGTAGGTGATTACATTAATGTATTAAAAGATTTCAATGTAACTACTACTAAATCAATAAACTTAACCAGTTTAAATACAAATTTAAAAAGCAGTAATAATATTTTAATGACAGCATCTACAATAGGTGAAAACGGTCCGCCAGCCGCATCTGCACTAGCAACTGCACCATCGGTATTAACAACATTTGACAACATATATGATTTAAAAGGATCTAAAATTACCAGTATCATGAAACGTATTCCAAATCATGAGCCTTGGCCACAACATGAAAATTTAGATCCGTTGTTTATGACTACAAGTGCTACAGATAGAGAAAATACTGAACCTGTTACATTTACTGCAAATAAAAATAATCAACTAATTCCGCAATATTATGGTGTCTATACAACTGCAACAGATACCTTTACAAAATACAAAGGAACCGCAAGCAGTAAAGGAGCATAATTATGGCCAACAGTCTATATACTAAAAAAGTTATCACAACAAAAGCTACAGCAAACGCACCTTCTACTCCAAGAATGTATAGAGGATTCAGCACAGTTAGCACAAATACGCAAAATTTTGCCTTGTATGATTTTGAACTTATTAAACAAGATTTAATAAATCATTTTCATGTTCGACAGGGTGAAAGATTAATGAATCCCACATACGGATGTGTAATATGGGACCTGTTGTTTGAGCCGTTGACTGCTGAACTCAAAGAAGTAATTTTACAAAATGTTAATCAAATAGTTAATTTTGATCCTCGTATACAAGCTGAAAATGTACTAGTAACAACATACGATACTGGTATACAAATAGAAGCTATGTTAAAATATGTTCCTTATAATTTGCAAGAAAAATTACAGATTCAATTTGATCAAGTTAACGGCCTAACAGCACAAACCGCATAAAATACGCATATAATTTTATCAAATAAATACAGTTATTAGGATCAATCATGAGTTCAACTACTAGACAAAACAATCTACTACTAGCAGAAGATTGGCAAAAGATATATCAAAGTTTTAGAAATGCAGATTTCCAAAGCTATGATTTTGACAATCTACGCCGTACTATGATTGACTATATTCGTACAAATTTTCCTGAAGATTTTAACGATTACATCGAGTCTAGCGAATATCTTGCTTTAATTGATATCATTGCGTATGTAGGACAAAGTATTGCTTTCCGTGCAGATTTAAATGCTCGTGAAAACTTTTTAGAATTAGCAGAACGTAGGGAAAGCATATTAAGACTAGCACGTTTAGTTAGCTATAATGCCAGTAGAAATGTAGCCGCACAAGGTTTATTAAAATTCTCAACAGTACAAACTACAGAAAATGTATTAGATAGTAATGGTAGAGATCTAGCTGGACAATATATTAATTGGAATGATAGTAGTAATCCTAATTGGTATGATCAATTTATTAAAGTACTAAATGCGGCATTCCCACAAACACAACAGTTTGGAAATCCATCAGACAGTGCCACAATTTATGGTGTGCCTACAGCACAGTACAGATTTAATGCCAACAACACCGATGTTCCTGTTTATGCTTTTACAAAAACAGTAGCAGGTAGAAACATGGATTTTGAAATTACCAGCACTAGTTTTACAAATGAAACCTTTATATATGAAGAGCCTCCAAAAATTGCCAATCAAATTGCCTGTGTCTATAAAGATGATGGCTATGGTGCTGGAAGTCCCGGTACTGGTTTCTTTTTTAATTTTACTCAAGGTACATTAAACACCGGAACATTTTCAGTTACTAATCCTAGTACTAATGAATCAATTGATATTAACACACCTAACATCAATGACAGTGATGTATGGCTATATCAGTTAAATCAAAGTACAGGACTTGAAAGCACCTTATGGACTAAGATTCCTGCACTAACTGGTAATAATGTTATATACAATTCTGTAAATCAAAAAACTAGTACTATATATGCAGTAACTACGAAAGTAAGTGATGCAGTTAGTTTAAATTTTGCCGACGGTATCTTTGGTAGTTTACCTAATGGTGATTTTAGAGTATATTATAGAATTAGTAACGGGTTGACATATACTATTAATCCGGCAGATATTGTTAATGTATCTATAGCAATACCTTATATTTCTGCTCTAGGCGCACCGCAAACATTAACAGTTAGTTTAAGTTTAGCAAGTTCAGTAATTAATGCTACAGCATCTGAAACTAACGATAGTGTTAAACAAAATGCACCGCAAACATACTATACACAGAATCGTATGATAACAGGCGAGGACTATAATATTAGTCCGCTTGCCGCTAATTTGCAAGTTGCTAAAGTAAAATCTATTAACAGAACATCGAGCGGTATTAGTCGTTATTTTGACTTAACAGATCCAACAGGAAAATATTCTAGCACAAATTTATTTGCCGATGACGGCGTAATTTATCAACAACAGTATACTACGGGTACTACATTTTCAGTATCTGGCAGTCAAGTAGACGGCGCATATATTCAAGGTGTTATAGACAATACTGTAATGCCAATTCTTGAAGATCCTAATCTTAGAAATTTCTTTTATTCAAATTTTGTAACTTATACTGCCTCTAGTTTAAATGTTTCATGGTTCTCAGTTACTAACGACAGTAATAGTTCAAGTGGTTATATTGGCGGAACATCAACAACTACTCCATTTACTGTTGGAAGTTATACACTTACAGATTTGAAATATATCACAGCAGGAGCATTAATTAAATTTACAGCACCAACTGGGTATTATTTTGATACTAAACAAAAAAATAAACTAGTAGCTGGTACTACTTTGCCTAGCGGTGGAACAAATTATTTGTGGGCAACTGTAGTTTCTGTCAACGGAGACGGTACTGCTAGCGGAACAGGAGTCCTATCAACAGGCTTTGGTGCGATTGTGTTGAGCAAAGTTTTACCGACACTAACTGATAGTACAGGTAAAATTATAGCGGCTCCTGTAGTTTCTCAAATTATACCACAATTTAGTACAACATTAACTTCTAGTGTACAAGCATCAATGATTGATTTAATCCTTAGTAATTCATCATTTGGATTAAGATACGATGCTAGTACTACAAGCTGGCAAATTATTTTTGAACAAAATTTAAATATTAATTCAACATTTAATTTGCAATATCAAGGCAACAATACTAACACTCAGCAGGACGCCAGCTGGTTGTTGTTGTTTACTACTGACACATTGACATACACTATTACAGAACGTGCTGTTCGTTATGTGTTTGAAAGTGATGCAGAAGTTACATTTTATTTTGACGACAGTGTAAAAATTTATGATATAGTAGGATCAAATACTATAACAGATCTTGTTAAAATTTTAAACATTAACACTCAACCAGACTCGCCTAGCCCTTTCACAATTGATTACCCATGGCAAGTTGTAAGTGAATATATTGGACAAGATGGATATATTGATCCTAAAAAAATTATTATAACATTTGCAGATCCAACAAACAGTGGAGTTGTTGATAATCCACAACAGTTTTTAGATATTGTTTCTCCTTCTACTAATTTGTTACACAAGTTTGTTGTACAAAAAAGATATGAAATTACTCAAGGACAAGAAGATTACAAATATGTTGTTAACGATCCTTTAACTGGACCGGTGCTAGTTTTTAGTACACAAACAGCCGCGTACCCTTTAAGTCAATGGACTGCCGGACAGTATTTTTATTTTATTGATACACAAACTGTTTTCCAATACTTTCCAACAAATACAACACAGCAATTACAACCAACCTTAGATTATAAAGTTTTTGTTGGTAGAGATAATTTAAGATTTCAATATACTCATAGTGCAGATTATGCTAGCCGCATTGATCCGGGATCAAGTAATATCATGGATGTCTATGTATTAACACACAGCTATGATATTGCATTTAGACAATGGGCCGCAACTGGCGGAGTAACAACTGAGCCATTACCTCCAAGCCAAGATGAATTAAACACATTGCTGTCACCTAATCTTAATCTAATTAAATCTATTAGTGATGAAATCATCTACCATCCAGTAAACTATACATTGTTATTTGGAACTCTAGCTGATCCTAGCTTGCAAGCAACTTTTGAAGTTATGATTAATCCTACATCAGCAGTTAGTTCAGCTAATGTAACAGCTCGAGTATTGACAGCAATTAATCAATTCTTTGCTCTTGAAAATTGGGACTTTGGTGATACGTTTTATTTCTCAGAATTATCAACTTATGTAATGAATCAATTATCACCGGATATTATTACTTTTGTCATCGTACCAGTTCAGACTGGGCAATACTTTGGTAGTTTATTTGAAATTAAATGTCCTAACAACAGTATATTTTTAAGTTGTGCTACAGCAACAAACATACAAGTAGTAGCAGGTTTAACTTCTACTAATCTTAAAACAGTAACAGGGACAGCATTGTCGGCAACAGTATCTAGTCAACAAATTACTAGTGCAAATTATGGGGCAAATAATTAATGGCAACAAATGGTAACATTCCAACAGGTAACACTGGCCTAGGTGTAAATTTTCTTCCAGATTTTTATCAAACACCTGCAAACAAAAAATTCTTACAAGCAACCCTTGATCAATTATATCAACCAGGCACAGTAACAAAGACTAGCGGATTTATTGGTCGAGAAAATGCCAAAGCGGCAACAGGTACAGATGTATATGTGCAAGCAGCCTCTACTGTTAGACAAAATTATCAACTTGAGCCGGGAATGGTAATCAAAGATAATTTAGGAAATGTCACATTTTTTAAAGATTATCAAGATTACATTAATCAATTGAATGTATTTGGAGCCAATACTAAAGACCATGCACGATTAAATGCACAAGAGTTTTATAGCTGGGATCCACATATTGATTGGGATAAGTTTGTTAACTTCCAAGATTATTACTGGATGCCTTATGGCCCTGACGTAATTAGAATTTATGGACAGCAACAAAATGCAGTTAGCACGTATACTGTAGAAATACAATCTGAAAGCAATGTTAATGAATATTTGTTCACACCTAATGGATTAGATTTAAATCCAACTATTAAATTATATAGAGGACAAACTTATAATTTTGTTATTAACAGCCCAAGCAATGTTTTTAGTATTAAAACAACTAGATCAATTGGTTCAAGTGATCGGTATGCTACAGGCATTACAAATAACGGCATAACTGACGGGGTAATAACTTTTGCAGTTCCAGTTGATGCACCGGATCTTTTATATTATCAAAGCGAAACAGATAGTTATCTTGGTGGTGCAATTGAGATTTTTGACTATCTAGAAAATTCTAGCATTGATGTTGAGAACGAATTTCTTGGTAAAAAAACTTATACACTAAGCAACGGAACAGCAGTAAGCAACGGTATGAAAGTACAGTTTGGCGGTAATGTTACACCTGCAGAGTATGCTACCGGAAGTTATTATGTAGAAGGAGTAGGTACAGCTATTAAACTAGTGCCAAGCTCTCAACTAGAAATTGTTACTTCTTATACTACAAATAATCCTATTAATTTTGATGCAACATCGTTTGATGTAAGCCCATTTGATGATGCTACCGGATTTGCTAGTATTCAAGATTATATTGTTGTTAATCGTGCTAGTAGAGATCATAATCCGTGGACTCGATACAATCGTTGGTTCCATAAAGATGTAGTTATAGCATCGGCATCATATAATAAAGATGTGCCTGTTTTAGATCAAACTGCTCGTGCTGTTAGACCAATTATAGAATTCCAAGCTGACCTTAAATTATTCAATATGGGCACAACAGCTATAGTCGATGTTGATCTAGTAGATACATTTACTACTAATGTCTTTTCAACTATTGAAGGATCTCGAGGTTATAATGTTGATGGAGTACAATTAATACACGGACAAAAAATATTATTTTTAGCAGATACAGATCCATTAGTACAAAATAACATTTATGAAGTTGGTATAGTTAACGTTCGAGGTTATAATCAAATTACATTAACACAAATTGTAACACCAGAGTTGAATCAATCAACTTTAGTATTGCAAGGCGACAAGAATAAAGGGTTAATGTACTGGTATAACGGTACAACATGGACCACTGGTCAGCAAAAATTATCAACTAATCAGCCTCCGTTATTTGATATAGTTGACAGTAATGGTATAAGTTACGGCGATACTAATACATACATTGGTAGCTCCTTTGTTGGAACTAAGTTATTTTCATATACTGTTGGTACCGGATCTAATGATATAATTTTAGGATTCCCATTAAGTTATCAAAATGTAAGTAACATTGGTGATATAGCATTTCAATTTGATTTAGCAACCGATACATTTAACTACAAGCTCAATTCACAATTAATGACAGTGAAAGTCGCATCGGGATATCTACTAAGTTTTGATTATTCTGGCAACGAAGTTTTTGTTAACGGTTGGCAAACTTGTACAACTCCTACAGTACAAGCGGCTGTAAGAATATACAAAAATTCTGGAAAAACTAATGACTTTGCTATTGATGTTTACGATGATATTTCTAATCTTTCAGATTTAATAGTAAAAGTTTATGTTAACGGTATACGTTTAGATCCTAGCCGTTGGACATTAGTAGCCGGAGCTGCCTATTATGAGATAGTTCTTAATAATGATATTGCAACAACTGATGTGTTGACCATTAGAACATTTGCGGCACAACCAATTAACACTAACGGTTATTATGAAATTCCTGTTAACTTACAAAATAATTCTTTAAATTCTAATATTGTTTCTTTTACACTAGGCGAAGTAACTGATCACGTAAACAGCATCATTGATAATTTACCATCAAATTTATTTACGGGAGCTTTTCCTGGCGATAGCAATATAAGAGATTTAGGTAATATTACCCAGTATGGTACTAAATTTATACAGCATAGCGGACCATTAAGTCTTGCCATGTATCACATTGGTTCAGAAACAAATAATGTTATCAAAGCACTTGAAACTGCACGAGATGACTATAACAGTTTTAAACGTAATTTTATTTTAACAGCTAGCAATTTAGGTGTTGACGGAACTACAGTACAGTTAGTAGAATTAATTTTACAAAAAATTAATAAAGATAAACCTAGTACTGCTCCTTATTATTTTAGTGATATGGTGCCTTATGGTGCTAACACAACGACTGATCTAACAGTTGTAGATTATAGAATTAAAACATATCCACTAACTAATGTATTTTCTTTAGATACCTTATCTAGCAAAGCAGTTGGAGTATATCATACTTCAAATAAAGTTAAAGTTCAATTAGTTTATGGACGTGATTATACTTTTAATAGTCAAGGATTCATTGAAATTACATCAGCGGTAAATTTAATCAACGGCGATATAATTACTACGATTGAATACGATAGTACTGACGGCTGTTATGTTCCTGCTACTCCTAGCAAGTTAGGAATGTATCCAGCTTATATTCCTCAAATTTATTTAGACACTACATTTTTAAATCCTATAAATGTTATTCAAGGACACGATGGAAGTATTATTGCGGCCTACAACGATTACAGAGATCAATTAATATTAGAATTAGAAACAAGAATTTATAATAATATCAAAGTAAAATATGATCCTACAATTTTTGATATAACTGATACAATTCCTGGATATAGCAGAAATAATCCTTATTCTCTTACAGAGTTTAATAACATAATTTCTCCGTCATTCTTTCAATGGGCAGGTTTAGTTGGTATCGATTTTACACAGCAATTAACTTACGATCGATCAAATTCATTTACTTACAATTATTCGGGTGATTCTGCACCTGACGGAACTTCAACACCTGGTTTCTGGAGAGGAGTATATCGTTGGATGTTAGATACAGATCGTCCACATCTATGCCCTTGGGAAATGTTGGGATTTAGTGTCCAGCCATCGTGGTGGACAAGTGTTTATGGTCCTGCACCATATACTAGCGACAATCTAGTCTTATGGTCTGATTTATCTACAGGCACTATTAGACAGCCGGGCATGCCATTAACGATTGTAAAAAAATATGCTAGACCATTTTTATTGAATAATATTCCAGTGGACGAAGATGGTAATTTATTAAGTCCTATTCGATGCGGGTTAGCTAAAGGAATAGTTACTCCTAGCACAGGAAATAATTTTGTGTTTGGCGATGTAAGTCCAATAGAATCTACATGGCGTCGTAGCAGTTACTATCCATTCAGTTTGATAATAACAGCAATGCTAACAACTCCTGCAAAAACATTTGGTTTATTATTAGATAGATCAAGAATTTCTCGCAACAAAGCAGGACAAATAGTTTATACTGATAATTTACATATTCAACCATCTGAAATTTTAATTCCAAGTATCTATTCTAGCACAACTAGAGTACAAACAGCTGGGATTGTAAACTATATTGTTGATTTAATTTTAAATATTATTTTTAGTAACAATCAAGATTCATATAATGCTTATCAATCAGATTTAAAATTAATAACACCTCAACTAAGTTATCGAGTTGGTTCTTTTACTAATCAAGATCAATTTAATTTATTATTAGAAAGTAAAACACCATCTGCTACCGGTAGTGTATTTGTACCGAAAGAAAGCTATCAAATATTTTTAAACAGTTCAAGTCCTACACAAAAAATTACATATAGTGGTGTAATTATTACTAAGTTATCAACCGGATACGAAGTAAAAGGTTACAGCAAAACACAACCATATTTTAGTTATTACAATTATTTAGAATCTGGAGTAGATATTAATGTTGGCGGCATATCAGAAAGTTTTGTAGAATGGACACCTGGTCAACAATATATTGTTGGACAAATTGTACATTACGGAAATTCTTATTATAGAACTGTAACTAAGAATACAGCAGGCATTACATTTACCGCAAGTTATTATGCTTATCTTAAAGCACTACCTATAGTAGGTGGAGTAACTGCTACATTTAGAAATGCATGGGATACTACAACTATAAAAGTTGCACCATACGGAACACAATTTACTACAATACAAGAAGTAGTAGATTTTCTATTAGGCTATGAACAATACTTAAACAAACAAGGTTTTATATTTGACGATTTTAATGAAAAGTTAAATTCAATAGCTAATTGGTCAACTAGTGCTAAAGAGTTTATGTTTTGGACCACACAAAACTGGTATGGTAGTGATCAGACTTGGAGTGACTGGTTACCTGGACAAGTTTATCCTTATGGATCGATAGTTCGTTATAACGGAAATTACTATAGTTCTCAATTTAATATCCCTAGCCAGGATTATTTTGATATTGATCAATGGATATTATTAGCAGGTCTAAGTAATGTAGGAAGTAGCGTAATTAGTCTTAGTCCTGCGGCTAATGGTGTTACATTCATTACAGATCAAACTGTAGTTGATAATATTTCAAATCCTTTTAATAGATATGAAATATTCAAAGTCGACGGCACACCGTTCCAACCAAGTCAATTAGATAGCTATAGAGAAAATAATACCGTTACTTATAGTCCTAGATCAGCTGACGGAATTTATTGTGCTAGTTTTTATCTAATACAAAATGAACACGTTGTAGTTATTGACAACACAGACATATTTAATGATGTCATTTATAACCCTCCAAGCGGTTATCGTAGAGAACGAATTAAAATTTCTGGATACATTACTGAAGGTTGGTATGGCGGTCTAGATATTCCAGGATTTATATTTGATGGAGCTAAAGTACAAAGTTGGCAACCGTGGCAAGATTATAACATGGCTGATATTATTGCCTATCAAGGAAATTATTACAGTGCAAATAAATTTATTGCCGGTACTGCAAATTTTGATTCTACCCAATGGACTAGATTAAAAAATCAACCATCTGCAAAGTTATTATCAAACTGGACTAATACAGCTACACAATTTATAGATTTTTACAGTTTAGACATTGATAATTTTAACACTCAACAACAAGTATTTGCCCAGCATTTAATTGGTTATCAGAAACGACAATACTTAGATAATATCATACAAGATCCTGTTTCAGAATTTAAATTCTATCAAGGAATGATACGTGAAAAAGGTACGCAGAATGTATTAAATCATTTGTTTAATGTATTAAGCAACGATGGCGCCGAAAGTTTAACTTTTTACGAAGAGTGGGCGATTCGTGTAGGACAATACGGTGCAGCCAATGCCTTTGAAAATTTTGAAGTAGTTATTGATCAGAATCAATATAAAAACAATCCTCAAGGATATTATTTGACATTGTCAAATAATAAAAATGTTAGTAGCGTTATTAATCAAGTAACTCCTAATGATGTTTATTTAAAACCTCTAGGTTATAATAGTAAACCTTTTCCTGAATTGTTAAATTCTAATTCAATATTACGTAGTGCAGGATATGTTAATCCTATAGACGTTACTTACAATATAGGATCGTTTGATCATATATATGATACTGATGCCAGTGGAAATTTATTGTATCCAGTAACTGGGATTGGTAACGGACAATGCATCTGGACAGCATTTGGAACTAACACTTGGAATGTTTATAGATTTACTGATCTATTAATAAGAATTCTTAATGTAACATATTCAACAGATACAAAAATAATTACCGTAACTGCACAAAATCTAGTACCCCTTAAAGTAGGTGACTGGATCGGTATAACACAAGTATCTAGTATACAAGGATTTTATAAAATTACTAGCGTGACATTAAATGTGTTTACAATAGTAAGTCCAAAAACATTAATAGTTCCAGATCCGTTTACTCAGGCAAACGAAGTTGTTGTGTATGCATTAACTCCTCAACGTACTAGTTCTATGGATACTCTAGATACATTGTTGTTAAGTCATTTAACACCTAATGCGCTAGTATGGACTGACGATGCTGGTAACAATAATTGGGCAGTATGGAAATACAATCCCATTTATACCACACAAGCAATTCCTAACTATACTCCTGGAACTGATTTTAATTTTGGTATAAGTCTCTCAGTTAATAGACAATCGTCAATCCTAGCAGTAAGTAATAGTCAAGGTACTGTTGACATTTATGATAAAGTGGGTACTTCGATCAAATGGGAAGCAAGAGGACATTTATTAGAACCTTTTATTTCAAAGAACGGTCCATTAACTGCAAGTCAAGTAGCCACAGTCTCAGCCATCAGTGCCGACGGCACTTGGTTAGTTACTGGTAGCCCATTGGCAGGACATGCAAGAACTAATTACAAAGGAAATTATCAAACTAGTTCAACTTATGCAGTTAATGATATAGTTAGTGTACAAACAGTCACTAACGGAGTAGTTACAAATTGTTCTTATTACCAAGCATCTCAACCAGTACCGACTAATACTAGTACGACAAATACAAACTATTGGTATAAGATTAATTACATTCCTATTGTTAATCAAGAATATGGAGCAGACTCTGCGCTAACTGCTCAGGGTGTAATTAGTATCTATAAAATTGATTCGGCAAATAATTATAATTTAATTGATACAATAGTGAGTCCTATACCTTCAGCTAATGAGCAATTTGGCTCTAGTTTTGTTTTTGGTAATAATACATTATATGTTAGTGCCACTGGATACAACAATAATGCTGGAAGAGTCTATAAATTATCTTATAAAACAACTGTAGAAATTACAACGCAGTACAATCCAGTTGGCAGTTTAAACAGCACTATAATAGTTACTTCAAACAGCGGTATACGTGCCGGGATGATTGTTCAAGGTACTGGATTTACTAAAGGACAAACTGTTATTAGTGTAGGAGCAGATGGCGTTACAGTAAATCTAAGCGGCACTCCGGACACAGGTGTAATCCCAGCAGGTACCCTTAGTTTTGTAACCATTGGATGGGCGTATGATTGGTCAGAAAATTATGTCATTAGTGGTACTACTGCCTTAGGCACTAGTCTAGTAATAAATGATGACTACAACACACTTGCAATTACAGCAGTTGGTAAAATTTATCTATACAAAAACACAGGTAATGGATTGACATTATTGTCAACGTTATCTGGTAGTGATACATATTTTGGCAAAGCTGTTGCAGTATCTCCAACTGGAACTTACATAGCGGCGTCCGATGACACATCTGGAAATACAAGTCAGCAAGGCGGAGTAACTGTATATTCATATAGTAATGGATCTTATTCTAAATATCAAACATTGGTAAACCATCGTCCAGAAACTGATGGATTATTTGGTAATAAATTATCATTCATGGATGAAAGTACTATAGTTGTCTATAGCAAAAATGGCGATAATACAATTACTACTTCTTTTGACTCTTTTGAAACAAATCTTTCTGATAGCCAGGAGTTATACGGTAATCAATATGTTAACGATCAAACATCTGCCGCAACTACACCGACAACATTTGATAAAAAGTCTACTAATTTTACAACTGTAGAAGTAAACAGTGGCCGTGTAGATATCTATGATAGATACAATACCAACTGGGTGTTTAGTGAAAGCATTACATCTTCTAATTTACCTAGTGACGGATATGGAACAGGATTTGCAGTGGGTAATAGTCAAATCATTGTTAGCGCACCTACTGCAAGTGATCAAAATTTAGCAAGTGGTTTAGTATACAGCTATGGTAAGATGCAAAATACTTATTCTTGGTCTATTTACGAACAGCAAGATAGTGTTGCAGATATCAGCAAAATTAAAAAAGCGTTTTTATATGATCGTTCACTTGGAAAATTAATAACATATCTTGATGTAGTAGATCCGTTACAAGGTAAGATACCTGGACCAGCACAAGAAGAAATAACATATCAAACATTTTATGATCCAGCAAGTTATTCTTACAGTGACGGTACAGTAAATGTGACAGTAAACACCAACGAATACTGGGACACAGCCCCAGTTGGAAAATTATGGTGGGATTTAAGAACAAGTAAATTTTTAGAAAATAATTTTGGCGACCCTGCCTATCGAAATTTTGCATGGAACACTCTGGCACAAGGTGCAAGTGTCGATGTCTACGAATGGGTGTCGACAAATTTATTGCCATCTAATTGGGATACACAAGCAGATACTCCGGCAGGGTTAGCACAGGGTATTAGTGGAACTAGTTTATACGGTAATTCTGCCTACAGCATAACACAGACTTATGATAATATCAGTAAAACCTTTAGAAATACATATTATTTCTGGGTTAAAAATAGAAAAGTAGTTCCTGCGAATCTTAGCGGAAGAAATATGGCAGCCAATGATGTTGCCCTACTAATTGCTAATCCTAGGGCTCAAGGCTATACATGTTTGGCAATTACAGGTGTTGATTCGTTTAGCCTAGTTAATGCCGCACAATATTTAAAAGTAACAGATGTAGTTTTATCTATAGAATATTGGACTATTGATAAAAATGATCAAAATGTACATAGTCAGTGGAAACTAATCAGTAATGATACACTAGTCGATTTACCTAAGCCTATTGAACAAAAATGGTTTGATAGTCTTTGCGGTATTGATTTAGGTGGCCGCGCAGTTCCTGATCCTGCGTTACCAGTAAAACTTCGTTACGGAGTTGAAAATCGTCCACGCCAAAGCATGTTTGTAAATCGCATTGAAGCGTTAAAAGAATTTATTGAAAAAGTTAATGCAACACTAATTACATATCAAACAACAGAACTGAAAGATATTAGTCCTTTAGAAAAATTTGATCCTATTCCTGATCCAATTTATGGACTTTATGATAAATCTGTTGACACATATGAAGAACTAGTATATGCCAGTGTTGGATATTTTTCAACACCTGTCCTAACTCCGATTATAACTAACGGTGTTATAACAGGCATTACTGTAGTTAGTTCTGGTACTGGTTATGTATATGCACCTTATATCACGATAACTGGTTCAGGTACTGGTGCTGTAGTACGTTCAACAATTAATACACTAGGACAAATTACAGGAGCTACAATAATTAGTGGCGGAACTGGATACACCAATAGTACCGCATGTGTAATTCGTAATTATTCTGTATTAGTTAAGAGTGATTCAACCTCATCTGATGCATGGAGTATCTATAATTATGATGTTACATCTAAACAATATGTAAAAGTACTGACTCAATCTTATAATGTTAATAACTATTGGAGTTATAAAGATTGGTACGGTTCAGCAACAAACCCAACTACTGGTAAAATATTATTCACTGCTACACAATTTACCGCACCTGATATCACTGTTAATAATTTTGTAGATTTAAATACTGCGCAAGATATTTTCTTCCAAACTGCACGTAATGGTACAGCAGGGACCGGACAAATAGTTAAAGTATTAAACGGTAACAAAGGCAAATGGGTGTTACTATATAGATACTCAACTGTAGTATCAGTTGATTGGACACAGAGTTATCAAGTTGTTGGAATACAAGATGGCACTATTCAATTTAATACTAACCTGTATGCCTTTGCCGGCACTAGTATCGGATATGATTCAAGCATTTTCAATACTTCAAACTTTGATGTACAAGCAAATGCTGAATTACGAATTATTCTCAACACGTTGAAAAATAATATATTGATTGGTGATCTAAAACAACAATATTTAGATTTGTTTATTAGTAGTATTCATTATGCTCACAGCGAACAAATATATGTTGACTGGGCCTTTAAAACTAGTTTTGTTCGTGCAACGCACAATGTTGGACAATTAAGCCAGCCAGTTAATTATCCTGTTGATAATTTAAGAAACTTCCAAGATTATGTTGCAGAAGTTAAACCTTACAGAACAAAAATTAGAGAATATATTAGTCAGTATAAAGGTGTGCCGCAAACAGACGGAGCAGATTGGGCATACTCTGGAATAAGCGATTTTGATCTTCAACCTAATTATACTAATAATCAAATTAAACCAATTGAGACTCAATATACTAACAACAGTATATCAGTTGTAGACCCAGCAATACAAACATATCCATGGAAATTCTGGGCCGACAATGTTGGATTTAGTATAATTGAAATTAAAATAGTCAACGGTGGTAGCGGATATATTAGTGCGCCTTTAGTAGTAATTGATCAGCCAACTGGACCAAACGCAGTAGCGGCAACAGCAACAGCTTATGTTACCAATGGATCAGTTAACAGAATTATATTAACTAATGTCAACAGCTATGGAGCCGCTGGATCCGGTTATTTAAGCGCACCATCTATTGTGCTTAATGGTGGATTGTCGAACGGCGGAGTTGCTGGAACTGCAATAGCGGTTATTGGAAAAGGAGCAGTACGTTCTAATTTAACAGAAATGCGTTTTGACCGTGTTAACCAAACTTATTATCTAGCTAACCTTCAACAGATTGATACATTTACTGGCACAGGTTCTTTATTACAATTTTCATTAACTTGGGCTCCTGATATTCGTGCAGGACAATCAAGTGCTACAGTTAATGATATTCCTGTATTAAGAGAATTATACACGTTAACAGTAGTAAGTAAAATTGTAGATGGATATACACAATATACTGGAAAAATTACTTTTGTAACAGCACCTGCGGTTGGCTCAACAATAGTTGTCACTTACAATAAATCACCTACTGTATTAACAGCGGTTGATCGTATACAATATTACTATAATCCTATAACCGGGCAACTAGGAAAAAATTTAAGTCAGTTAATGACAGGTGTTGACTACGGTGGAGTTACTGTTAGTGGTTTAGGATTTGATGTTGCTGGTGGATGGGGAACTGCTCCTTATCTTGCAGATGCATGGGATAGCAGACCTGCTACATTTAACGATTATGCTGTTCAAGTTTCGTCAAATACTCATGTATTTACGCTACCATTTACACCACCAAAAAATACACAAATTAATATCTATTTTTCAAGACAAATAACTAAATCTTATACTTCAGACGGAGTGTCAACACAGTATGAATATGATTTAACTTTAAGAAACATATCAGTAAATGTAGTAACAACTACAACTGCTACAGCAGTTACCACTACTTACGTGTCGTCTGAAATATTCAATGGATCGACAGTCAATAGTGGCGGATATACATTGATTGTATCAAGTACTGCTGGTATTGTTCCAGGAATGGTTGTCGGTGGAACTGGATTCACAAAGAGACAAAAAGTTGTTAACATTGTTAATTCAACTATTTTAACCATCAATAATGTAGCAGACGGAGTACCGTCTGGCTCAATAACATTTAGTAATCTAGCTGGAGGAGCAGTTCTAACAGTTGCTAGTACTGCGGGACTAGTAGTTGGTGATGTTGTAACTGCTTCAAGTGCGAATGGTACAATTTTTGCATATGGTACAACTATAACAGCAATTAATTCAGCTACTAGTGTTACACTAAATCAAATTATATACACAACTATACCTGTTGGAACTACAATTACGTTCACAAAGAATTTAGTTGAACCAACAGATGTGATTATTAATGCATCTGGAACTATAGAATTAGCGCAAACATACGTTAGCGGTAGTATTATTAACATTATTGGACAACAACCTCCAGTGAGACTGGACGATCCTTATTATGGTTTAGTTGCTACTAGCAACTGGGCAAATAATACTGTATATGCTATCAATAGTCTTGTACTCGTAGATAGTATTTCATATGTATGTCAAACTGCGCATACTTCTGCCAGCACATGGCCTACAGATTTTGCTAAAGGATATTGGAAAGCAGTAAACACTAATGCAATTATTCCAACACCTATTATTGGTGTTAGTGTAATAGCAAATGTTGTTGACGGAGGATCTACCGGCGGCGCTGGCGCAACTATCGCAATAACATTTAACGGTGTTGACGATGGCGGATCTGTAGGTGGAGCAAGCGTGACATTTACTAGTGTTATTGATGGCGGCATTATTGATGATAATCCAACAAACGTAATTGAAATTCCGGCGTCGTTTACCGTGCTAGACGGAGATGAATTTATTCTAAGAGAAAGTACTAGTGATGGTTCTGTTCCAACTACAGATGCAAATTACGATACAATAATGGATGGTGGAAATTTAGCCTATTCAACTGCTACGGGTATTGCCGCAGATGACATTCTTGTGGATGGTGACGGATTTGTAACTCCAACCTCTAGTCCTGCACCTGAAGAAGTAGTTCCCGGACAAGTAGTAGATGCGTTAGCAATTAAAGTTTATGACAAATCACAATCTGGTGCCGCCGCTATCAAAGCTATTTCTCAAGTAACCGACGGTACAACTTCAACTTATTCTATAGGACAAACTCCTAATAGTCCTAGAGCTATTATAGTAAAATTAGGTAACACTATAAAAACATACGGAGTTGATTATACTGTTAACTATTCGCAAGGCACGATAACATTTATTTCAACTACTGTTGTTAATGGAATTACTCAAACAGTTGCTACTGCTCCTACAGCTGGACAGTTAGTAGTAATTTTCAGTATTGGATTTAACGGTAATAACATTTTAGATTTAGATTATTTTGTTGGTGATGGAGTAACAACTGAATTTATAACAAGAGCATCTTGGTCTGATTCTGTAACAAGTTTAGTATATGTTGATGGACAAGTTGTACCAGTAGAGTTATTTAAAACTGACAACAAATATACATTTCCTAATGCTATTGGTATTCAGTTACAGAACGCACCTAAAGCTGGACAACTAATCAATTTTATTATTGTTAGTGGTAATCAGCAGACATTTGCTATTACTAAAACTGAAACAATTATTCCTACAGGTGCTAAAACATATACTCTGCAATATCCAATAGGAAAAACATTGCCTAATGAAAGTAATATGATTGTTAGAGTTAATCAATCTATACTGAATACTCCAATTAATAATTATTTTACTATTGCTAATAATCAATTAACATATACAGTTGATCCTGCAAAAGCACTTCCATATTCTACAAACAGTAGTAGTGTACAAGTGTATGCAGGTGGCAATCTTTTATTACCAAGTTCTGATTATTTTGTAGATCCTACAGGAATATCAGTTACTATCAATAAAAATGTTTATGCATTTTATCAAAATGAACAACTAATTGTTAGTATCATAACTAACGAAGGATATTCCTATGATCCAGTTACTGGACAAATTACATTTGCATCTGCACCAGCAATTAATTCTACTGTTGAAGTTATTAGCAACTATGTTCAAGATACCCTTAACATTCAAAGAACAGAAATTCAATATTCGTCAACATATTCGTTGACACCCGGAACAATAGCATTTTTCCAATATAATGCATTAGGCGGTGGATTAGTAAAACTAGATAGACCTGTAATTGACACTAACTATGTTTGGGTTACTAAAAACCAAACACTTCTATCACCAGGAGTTGAATATAAATTAAATGATGACTTACAAAGTTTAAGATTAACAAAACCTTTAGCCAGCTCTGATGTATTAGAAATAATAACATTTGACAGTAATGTTTTACCATCATCTGGTATATCGTATATGCAGTTTAAAGACATGTTAAATCGTGTAACTTATAAACGATTAAATGCTAACAAGAGAACAACTCTTGTACAAGATTTAAACTGGAATGATACCCAAATCGCAGTAAGTGATGCTAGTCAATTTGATCAACCTAATGCCGCTGGAAATCGCCCCGGCGTAATTGAAATTCGAGGAGAACGCATAGAATATTTTGCAATAGATTATAATACAAATACTTTAAGCCAACTACGCAGAGGAACGTTAGGAACTGGTATCTATAACACTAACAAGATTGGATCATTTGTTCAAAATATTAGCGCCAGCGAAAATATTCCGTATGTTGACACAATAACAACTGATACAATAAAATCACCAGGAGGCGGTGTTCCTAGAGTAACTGGTTCAGTGTTAGCTACAACCTCAAGTGTTTCGCAAGCTATTGGATCTTTCTCTATAACATCGACTACTGGACAACTAGCAGTTAAAACAGGAAGTTATTATATAGGGCAAGTAGTATCAATAACCGGACAACCAGCTCACGCTACTCTTAATGGTGTAGTATCACTAGGAACAGGAGGACAATTTTATTGCCTACCATCTTTAGTAACACTAGCAGTAGGACAGTCAGTAAACATTACAAACAAAACAGCTACTTTGTATTTGAGCGGGATAGCTATTACTGGAACGAGTGGACAATTTAGTTGCACAGCAAGCCCTGCACCATTGATTCCAGGGCAACAAGTAACTCTATTAGGGTTAACAAATGTTGTTCATACATTATCTGGAGTGTCAATAACAGGAACATCAGGCAACTTTAATTGTAATCCGTCGTCAATTGTTCTTGCAGTCGGGCAAACAGTTACAATTTCTGGACAAGCAGGTGGCAATGGAAGTATTGTTGGATACACTAGTCCCACAACTTATACTATTAATTCAACAGATGGAAGATCAATTTTTTCATTAATTACTGCTCCAGCAACATTTACAAATATTTCTGCTACTACTGTTACTGGATTTGGATCCGGAGCAAGATTTACAATACTTGCGGCAAATACTGTTTATACTGTTACTGTTGTATCTGGAGGATCAAATTACGCAGTCAATGATACTCTTACAATTTTAGGGACATCATTAGGTGGCACAACACCAGCTAACGATTTATCTATAGTAGTAACTAATATCAATAATGGTATAATAACCGGAGTTAAAGCTTCTGGAACAACACTATACGGAAAACAGATAACAACTATTAAAGGCACACCAACTGGTTTAACATACACAGTTACAGCTGGTACAGGAAGTATATTAAACTATGTTGCTCCGCAAGTATATCAAATATCACAAACTGATGGATCAACAACATTTACATTGACTACTACAAGTGGGCAAGCTCTTGTAACTACTCCTGGAATACCTGCAGATGGTAATACTATTAGCACTGGATTGCAAATGTCATTAAATTCAGGAAGTGTTACAGGATACGGAAATACAGCAACAAGTCAACAAAGTTATTATATTGTTAACACTAATGGATCTACAAGATTTACATTGTCAACGACTCTAAACGGTGGACCAATTTCTACCACATTTGGAACAATGAATGGTCAACAATATTCAGTGAGTGCCGCAACAATTAATAATTATGTAAATCCAACTAACTATTTCGTTGTTGCTACCGACGGCTCGTCGACAATAACATTATCTACAAAATTAGGCGGAACTCCGGTTAATTCTGTAATAGGAACTGCTAGCGGATTGTCAGCAAATATTATTGATAGTGCAATAACTTTAAGCAGTACAAGCGGATTATCAGCATTGCAAAAAATTACAATTCAAGGCAATGGTGGTGGTGGACTAACAGCCGGCACATATTATGTTGTTAACCCAAATGCTGGAAATAATCAAATTACACTAGCATCAACATTGGCATTAGCACAAGCTGGTAAATCTATTAACACACTAACTAGTGCAACATTATCAAATACAACCTATACTTCGGGAGGTCAAGAAATTAGTATTGGATTTATACCAGCTAATGCTGATCAGATTGAAGTATTTGTTGGCGGATATAATACATTAGAGTGGACAGCTAATACAGGATATACAGTCGGAACCATTGTATCAGTTGGGGCATACACTTATAGATGTACAACAGATCACACTAGTTCAGCAGAATTTGGTAAAGATTTAGCCAACTGGTATTTCTTTGTTGAAAATATTCGTCTAAGAAAATCAGCTTACAGTACATTTAATGTAAACCAAGCACCATATAGCCCTGCAGGCGACGTTAGTTTTATTCCTGATTTTATAGTTGACGGAACAAGATCAGTGGTAACATTAACAACTCCTTTAGCACTTGGAACACAAGTTACTGTGGTTAGAAAAACAGGAACACAGTGGGACGGTAACAAATATCTTACAACAGTAGATTCGACTAAAGCTCCATCGGTAAATATTTTAAATGATAATTCTGCGATTGCTAATTTTATTAAGTCAGTACCTGGTGTTTGGTATACTGAGTATAAACAAATAAGTAATAGTATGGCAGGAACATTTGATGCCAGCTCCACTACTTTTGACATCAACAACATAACATTTGATCAAGGATAAGAATTATGACACAACAGCTAATCAGCGTAGGTCAGTTAGCAAACGACGGTACAGGCGATACTCTTCGTAATGCCGGTTTAAAAATAAATGATAATTTTACAGAATTGTATGCTAACATTTACAAATTACCTACAGCAAGTACAAGTGTACTCGGCGGTGTAAAAGTAGATGGAAGTACTATTAATATTAGTAATGGTGTTATAAGTGCAATAGCTACGACAGCCGCCGCCAATACATTAACAGGCACAACGTTAGCAAATGGAGTAGTCAATAGCAGTTTAACTAGTGTTGGCGTATTAACTAGTTTATCGGTTACTGGTGCAACTACACTATCGAATTCTCTTACAGGATTATTAAAAGCCACTAGCGGATCTGTGTCAACAGCAACAGCAGGAACTGATTATTTAAATACCAATAGTTTGAGTGTTCAGATAGCTTACCCTAGCGGTAACGGCAGTTTAAGTTATGCTAATAATGTGTTTACCTATACTCCATATAGTTTACAAAAAGCTACAACTAGTACATTAGGTGGTGTTATTGTCGATGGAACTACTATTACTATTAATAACTCAACAGGGGTTATTAGTGGTGCTGTTGCCTATTCATTGCCAACTGCGACGACTAGCATATTAGGAGGTGTTATTGTCGATGGTACAAGTATTACTATCAACGGTAGTGGTGTAATTAGTGCAGGTGTCAGCGGAACAGTTGTATTTAAAGGCACATGGAATGCCAGTACAAATACTCCAACATTGGCTAGCGGCTCAGGCACACAAGGTTGGCAATATGCTGTCAATGTAGCCGGCACACAAAATTTAGGCAACGGAACACAAACTTATAACGTTGGCGATTTTGTAATTTATGATGGTGCTAATTGGATTGATATTTCAGGTTCAACCGGAGTAGCAACATTTAATTCTCGTAGTGGTGCAGTTACACTAACCAGTACCGATGTTACAACTGCATTAGGATTTACCCCAATACAAAAAAGTAGTTTAAGTGTAGCAACAACTACAGCCAGTGGCGGCGGAACATTAAGTTATACAAATGGTACATTTACGTTTGCTCCAGCAGTTATTCCTACATACACAGTATCAACTAATACAGCCAGTGGCGGTGGCAGTTTATCATTAAATGGGACAACATTTACATTTACTCCAGCAGTGCAATATACATTGCCAACAGCAACTACAAGTACACTAGGTGGTATAAAAATTGATAACAATACTATTGTAATCAACAATGGTGTTATTAGTGTAGGCGGCGCATTAACTAGTGCTACAATATTTAAAGGTTCATGGGATGCTAGTGCTAATAATCCAAATTTAAGTGCTACTACTCCTGCAGGAGTCCAAGCAGGTTGGGAATATATTGTTAGTGTTGCAGGAACAAGGAATATTGGAACCGGCGGAACTAGCACAACTTACAATGTAGGTGATTTGGTAATCTATGATGGCACTAAGTGGGCACAAATTCCAGGAAGCAATGCTGTACAATCATTTAATACACGATCTGGGGCCATTACATTAACCAGCGGTGATGTTACAACTGCATTAGGATTTACACCTATAAGTTCATTAAGTGTAACTTCAAATAGTGCTAGCGGAACTACAAGTACCTTAACTTACAATGCTGGTGTGTTAACATTTACTCCGGCAAGCGCCTCTAGCATACTAAGTGGGGTATCGATAGTTAGCAGTCATGGATTCACTGGATCAAACGATCAAACTGGTGCAATTACACTTTCAACAAGTGTTACTGGATTATTAAAAGGCAATGGTACTAGCATATTGGCAGCAACAGCTGGCACTGACTATCAATCACCTGTAAGTGCTACTGGTCTACTAAAGAGCAATGGTACAAGTGGTAACGTATCGGCCGCAGTTGCCGGCACCGATTATTTTGCTCCAGCTAGTACAACAGCAAATTATGTGTTAGCTTCTCCAAATGGATCAGCAGGCACTCCGACATTCCGTGCATTAGTGAATGCTGATTTACCGACTACAATAACGGCAACAGCCGCAACCGCTACAACTACAAGTACTGCCGCAAGTTTAGGCTACATTGGTATGCCACAACAAAGCAAGTCAAGTGCTTACACAACTGTTATTGGCGATCAAGGTAAACACATTTATGTAACTTCTACAGCAACTATTACTATTGACTCTAACGCTAACGTAGCATATCCGATTGGAACAACTATTGCGTTTATTGCTGGCACTGGTGCAACAGTTACTATTGCTATTACATCAGATACAATGTACTTGGGTGGTACAGGTACAACAGGAAGTCGCACACTAGCACCATACGGTATGGCCACTGCGGTTAAGGTTGCAGCCACAACATGGTTTATTAACGGAACAGGATTAACATAACATGACTGGTATAATGATGCATAACATGAGCCACAAAAGATCTAGTGGCGGCACATTGGCTGGTAGTTTAAGTTTTCCCGGTGGAGTTGCTGGTACACGTATGTTAGATCTATCTACGGGATTTACGTTGGGCGGCGGATCTTACACTGTTGAAGGTTGGTTCCAATTACCTAACTTTACTGGTCAATATGCTATGTTTGGCGCCAATGCCAGTGCAGGTGATGGCACAGGCATGATGAACTGGATTGTAAGTAGTTCAACTTTAATGTTCTCAGACAAGAACGGTGGCGGCGGTAGTGTCAGTTATACTGTACCAACAATGTCAGCTAACACTTGGTATCACTTTGCCTTGACTCGTAACGGTACGACCGAAGCATTGTTCCTTAACGGTACACGAGCAGGTTCAACACAAACAAATGCCCTTAATTATACTGCCGCTACAACACGTATAGGTATGAGTTATGTGCGTAGCTGGCCAGGACTAATGACTAATTTTAGAGTTGTGGTAGGATCTTTTGTTTATGATCCAACACTTACCAGTATTACTGTTCCAAATGCTCCGTTAACAAGTATAGCAAATACCAAATATTTGATGTTAGGTGCAAGTGTAACTACAGATTCCAGTGGTACCAATACAGTGACTAATACAGGTTCTGTAACAACTTCAGCAAGTAAACCGTTCTAATAGATTAAACTAGCAGATAATGAAACCAGCTAAATACAAGATAAAGAGAGTTAATTATGCAGACTAAAGACGCAACAGGAATTCACGTAGAAGGGCATATCAAGATTTTTGATCCCGTTTCTAAGGAGGTTTACATCAATAAGCGTAACGCTATCCATTATGAAAACATGAGTGTAGCACTAGCTAACACTATGATTAATAATGGACAAGGTTTTATCTATCAAATGGCATTTGGTAACGGCGGTACAAGTATTGATCCTACAGGAATTATTACATATCTAACTCCAAATACAACAGGAACTAATGCTAGTTTGTACAATCAAACATATCAAAAAGTTATTGATGGAACTTCTAGCACTAACACAGATCCAACACGTAATTTTACAGAAGTTCGACATGTTACTGGACAAAATTACAGCGATATCTTTTGTACTTGTTTGCTAGACTACGGCGAGCCTAGTGGACAAGCCGCATACGACACAACAGTTAACGGTGAAACAACATTTGTATTTGATGAATTAGGATTGCAAAGCTACAGTTCTTCAGGACAAAATTTACTATTGACACATGTAGTATTTCATCCCGTGCTAAAAAGTTTAAATCGTCTAATTCAAATCGATTATACGGTGCGTATTCAAAGCCTTACTGGCTTAGTAAATGTTTAAGGAGTAATAGATGACATATTCTATTTCGTTCTCTGACTCAACTAATCCAGCAAAACCTCCTATAGTTGTTTCTGATTCTGCATTAAACAATCAAACTAGTTTGTCATTTGTTGGAGCAAATTATTCAGGATACGGTCCTGTTATTGCTACAGACTTTTTGCACTTATTAGAAAATTTTGCTAATTCATCAGCACCTATTAATCCTGTGCAAGGACAATTATGGTATGATACCTCTATTGGTGCTAACATTCTTCGTGTTTATAATGGAACACAATGGGTAGAAGCTGGTGCATTAAAGAAAGCTTCGGCATCTAATCAACCTAGTGTGTCAGCTAGTGTTGCAGGAGACTTATGGGTTGACACTACTAACAGTCAACTATATCTATTTTCAGGCGCACAATGGTTATTAGTTGGCCCTACATTTAGTTCAGGCCTACAAACTGGACCTATAATTGAATCAATAGTTGATACAAACAATGTCAGCCACTCGGTTATTTCAATGTATGTTGCTAGTAGTACAAATGCTACGTCGTATCGAATATCTATAATTAGTAAAGATTCTTTTACACCTAAAGTTACCATTACTGGTTTTCAAACCATTAACGAAGGAATTAATTTAAGTTCAGTTGATTCCGTATTGTCATCAGACAATACTGTGCCTACTAGATTTTGGGGAACAGCAACTTCCGCAGATGCACTACTAGTTAACGGGTCAACAGTATCTGCAAATAATTTTTTACGAGGCGATGTGGCCAGTACAAGTACTAGTGCTTTAAATATTAGAAATGCCGCTGGTTTAAGTATAGGTACTGATTTAAGTTTTAATATTGCACAAGGTACTACGGCATATACTATATTTTCTAAGAGCTCTACACAAAGTATTGAATTTAATGTTAATAACAATACACTTGTTCATTTAGATGCCACAACTGGTAATATAGGATTAGGTAAAAATAATACAAATCCTACAACAGTATTAAGTGTAGCAGGTGTTATTACATCTGGTATTTCAGGTGCACCTGGTGGATTAATTATAACAGATGGTACAAATCCTAACCCTGTTTCAGTATTAAACATTACTCCTACTGGGGGGATTACCACTACATTAGACACAGTATCGACTGGCAGTTTAACAATAGGCGGAACTATAACCGTTGGTTCAGGAACTAGTGGTGGATCAGTAATACTACCTGCAGGCAATGGAACAACCCCTCCTTTATTTGATATTGGATCAGAACAAAATCCTTTTAGAAATGTCTATGCAAATACATTTAGTGGCGCCTTCAATGGGTCATTTAATGGTACAATAACCGGTGATGCTACTGGTTCAGCTGCCTCATTAAAAAATCCTACTGTTTTTAGCATAACAGGAGATATGATTACAACTGCAAGTGTTAATTTTACAGGTAATTCTGGACCAGCTACACTAAATGTAACAGCAACTTCTTCTTTAATTACTGGACCTTTAGACACTAACGGTACACCAACTCGAACAGCGGCCACTGCCGCATCCGCAGCCGATCAATTATTGGTATTGCAAACACAAGGTACAACTTCAAACTTAGTTAGAATGACTAGACAAACATTTTTGTCTGGCGTAGGTTTATATTCTATCCCAGTTGGTACTATTATGCCATTTGCAGGAGCGGCTACTGCTGTTCCAACAGGTTGGTTATTGTGTGATGGTAGTGAAGTTAGCACAGCAACTTACAATCAATTGTTCTTAGTCATTGGAAATATATACACTGTTGGCACTTTAAAAGGTAACAATACATTTGCCCTACCGGATATGAGAGGCCGCATGCCATTAGGTTTAACTAACATGAACAACTATGGCAATATTGCTAACTTTGTTCAAGCAACCGACTCTGCTGGACACACAGTCTTTACCGGCGGACAGTCGGGTACAAGTAACACAATTACACTAGCGGCTAATCAAACACTTGCACAAACACTAGGTGCTACAGGTGGTACTGATGCACAGGTATTAAATGTTAATCAGATCCCTCAACATTATCATTCTTTAAATGATGGTACTGCTCAATACTATGCTCCTGGGTTAAATGGCGGAATCACTGATTCAAATAATACTGCCCAGGGATACAGTATTAGTAATACTGGTACAGGTTATGGTCTAAGACAAACAGCAGGTATGACTACAGGTGCTACGGGTGATAATGTTAATGTAATTAATCCGTTTATGGCATTAAATTATATAATCTTTACTGGACAAGGACTAAGTTAATGACATATTCAATTCTTTTAACTAACGGCAACACATTAACTACTGTAGCTAATGGTGCTATTGATCAAACTACACTGGATTTGACTTTAATAGGACAAAATACTTCAGGTTATGGTGTTTTTATTAATGATAACTTTGTTCATTTATTAGAAAATTTTGCCAATACTAGTCAACCTAATCATCCGATCAAAGGACAGTTATGGTATGATACTAGTCAGAATTTATTGCAAGTATACAATGGATCGTCATTTACTCCGACCGGTAATACCATTGTTTCACCAACAGCACCGAGCGGATTAACAACCGGTGGAATTTGGATCAATAGTAAGACAAGTCAACTATATTTCAATGACGGAACAGAAACGACTCTAGCAGGACCTATATATACAAAACAGCAAGGACAAAGTGGCCTAGTTGTAAGCACAATATTAGATGTTAATAATGTTAGTCATACTATTGTATCCTTGTATATTGCAAATACATTAATGGGTATATTTGCAAAAGAGTCATTTACACCTTTAAATGCTATAACAGGGTTCACAGATACAGTTTCAATTACAGCAAGTCAAACAGGTACAGTATTAAATGTTACCACCGCCTCTGCTACTACATTGGCTGTAGGACAAACTATTACAAGTAGCTCTGGAGTAGTTCTTCCTAATACAGTTATTACTAGCCTTACAGTAAACGGTGTAACAGCTAACGGAGGAGTTGGCAATTATCTAGTAAGTACCAGCACAACTATTGCTTCTACATCAATGACAGCAGTATATGGCACATTAAAAATTGGATTCAATGCCAGTACATACGGCGGAATAACATTTAATGTTCCAGTAAGTCAGGCAAATTATTTGCTAAGTCCTACAGACGGATCGCTTAAAAATGCCAACAGCTTTGTATCAACTCTTGGTATTTCATCAATTAACAGTAGCACAGGTACTTCAAATGCTCAACTGTCGATTTATGGATCAAATCCTTTAATTCTAGGAGCTGCCGGTTATACTTCTATTAATAATCCTTACGGAACATTTGAAATCTTATCTAAAACAACTAATCAAGATTTCCAAATTAGTTCATCAAATACAAATCCGTCAACGCAAGTGCTTTATATAAATGGAACTACACTGTATGTCGGTATTGGCGGATATAATGCAAATAATTTACCGCAAGCAACTTTAGATGTAAACGGATCATTTAGGATTAGTACTAAAACTCCGGCATCAAGTACAGCCGCCGGCGTAACAGGACAAATTGCATGGGACTCAAGCTACGTATATGTATGCACCGCAGGCGGTACATCAGGCAACGCTACATGGAAACGTGCCGCAATCAGCACTTGGTAACAGCCAAAAATATGATAAATACACTGAAATAAGGACGAGCGACAACCATGTCATATACAATTAATCATTATAACGGGGTATTATTAACAACAGTTCAGGATGGAACCGTTGATACTAGTACTGATCTTACCCTAATTGGTAAAAATTATGCCGGATATGGCCAAGCACAAAACGATAACTTTGTTTGGCTATTAGAAAACTTTGCAAATACAAGTGCTCCTGCTAATCCGTTAGCTGGACAGCTTTGGTATGACAGCGGTAATAAGAAATTAAAATTCTGGGACGGAACACAATTCCGAAATACAGGTGGCGCCGCTAATAGTGCTACTGCTCCTACTGGTTTAACACAGGGTGATTTTTGGTTTAATACACAAAGCAATCAATTATATGCTTGGACAGGCAGTACATTTACATTAATTGGACCACAAGAAGTTACCGGTGCTGGAACTACACAGATGCAATCATCTAGTGTAATTGATACAAACAATACAAGTCATGCAATCATACAAGGTATTGTTAACGGACAGACAATATTTGTAATTGCTGGAAGTGATGCACCATTTGAACTTAATTCTACAACTAATCCAATTACTGGATTTGATGTTATACAAGAAGGTGTTACACTAGCTTATACAAGCAACGGTTCACAATCCGGCCAAACGCAAAGTAGTCATAGATTTTGGGGAACTTCTACTAACTCCGATAGACTAAATGGCCACAGCATTAGTGATTTTGTCCTAAATACAGGTACTCCTCAGTTTAGCTCATTAGTTAATTTTGGTGATGCCGGTTTTACTGTAGGTAGTCCAATTGCAAAACTAGCAGTATACAATAATAATCAAACAACTCCAACAATTCAAAACATTGCTGGATCACAAATTGCATTTGAAACTTTAGTTTCAGGATCAACTAAGAATCCTTTAATTATTAACGGCAATGATGTGACTCCCGGTGCAAGTGGTACAAGTAATTTAGGAACAAGTTTATTACAGTGGGCAAACGTTTATGCTGGATATCATTGGGGTACTGCACAACAAGCAGATGCTCTTAATGTAAACAACGTTTATGTAACAGCAAGTACAAGTGCTGTAGCTGGAACTATTGCCGCTAGAGACGCCCAAAATACTATTTCGGCAGCTATATTCAATGGTGTTGCAACTCAAGCACAATACGCAGACTTGGCAGAAAAATATCTTCCAGATCAAGAATATCCAGCTGGTACTATTGTAACAGTTGCTACTAATGGACAAAAATTACCTGACGGTAGAAATGCAGAAATACAAGCATGTGGCCCAGACTTCATGCCTATTGGAATAATCAGTACTAACCCTGCATATATGATGAACAAAGATCTTGTAGGTGGTGTATATGTTGCCCTTAAAGGTCGTGTTCCTACAAGAGTAAAAGGACCAACTAATATCGGAGATCCGATTATAGTATTTGCTGGAGGAGTTGGCATATCAAATCCTGGATCTTGGCAAGACATGACCCGCCCAGTCGCACTTGCATTAGAATCTATTGCAGATGATTCCATCCAGGTAATTGAGTGTGTATTATTATAAACAATAAATATTCAACATTTAACAAAAGGTAATTAAATGACAGGTGTAGGAACAAATATTGCGGCCAATGACTATAATATTATTCAAAATTTAATAGGAAATTTGCTGGCTAATGTCTACGGACAATCAGTACAAAGTGTACAAGTTGCAACGACGGGTACAATAACTGCACAGCAATGGCAAGCATTATTGACAGATATTACCGCAGTAAATTATCATCAATTAAATGCTGGTCCTACATATAACGGTCTGCCTTTAACTATACCATCGAATGGTTCTACTAATAGTATAATGATTGGCGGAATCACTTATACTAATGCTGTACCTGCTGTAAAAATTAAAGATCAAGATCGTGCTCAATATCTTGCAGTAGCAACTGCACTGACTAGTCAAACATCAACAACAGTTGGCGGAGTTACTTATCCCGGTTGTTATGCAATTAGTGGTAATGTTAATGAACAAACACAAATAGCTGCCGGTTCATTTCCTAACGGATCAAGCACTAGAGTAGGAAGTACTAATCCTTGGGGAAGTACTGCTGGCGGATCACAAGTAATAGCACTAGGGCAACAGCCTGCTGAGGAAGGTTATATTAACATGGTAGTTACTATGACTTTTCCTAGCGCCAATGCCGCAAACTATTATTTTAATACAGGTGGTTCAATAGTTTTATCAGGAACTGCATCAGCTGGACAGACACTTGTAAATTCAACTAAAGATCAATCTTGGGCAGTATTGCTATCAAATATGGGCAATGTTGTTTTTAATTATTTTAATACAACAGGTGACTCAGCTGGCGGAACTGGATACGGATGGAGTTATTTTAGCGCCAATCCAAATATATCGCAGTTAATATATAGTATTAATACAACATCTCAATTGTATGCACCAAATAAACTTACAATTTACTGTGCATTAAATTCTGCTGGAACAACCTTAACGTTTACAATGGCACTACAGGATCTTTCTACTGCGGCTACAAAAACAGCTTCAGGTGCCTCACCTGGAGATAGTACGCTCTACTCTATAGATACCCCTGTCACTGCTACCATTACTGGAAATATTACTATTTGGTATGCATCAGGATCTTATGTAACAGCATCTCAATATTTGCCAAGTGCTGTCATTACTACTCCTCTTACTGCATAAGTAACGTAAAGGAAATACAATGACAACAGGTGTTGGTGGTCAAATACAAATTGCTGAATACAATGCTATACAAACACTTTTATATAATGTGCTTTATGGTGTATTAGGACAAACTTTACAAACTCAAACAGTCAACGGCGGCAATGGCAGAGTAATTGCTCCAACAGGATCTCCATCTACTGGTGATCCTATTACTGTAGCTCAATGGAACGCTTTGCAAGCAGATATTAATACTCTTGCGAACCATACAGGCTCAGCTACTCCGGCATTGACTAGTATAACAGCTTCTGTAGCTGTTAATGCTGGTAGTTTTATTCCTGGAAAAGTCTACACTATACTAACACTTGGTGCTAGCCCGGCCTTCACATCGGTTGGTGCAAGTCAAAATAAAGTAGGAATAACTTTTACAGCAACCGGTGCCGGTTCGGGTACTGGTACTGCACAACAAGCAGGTGTAAACATTACAGAATCTGATCGTGCCGCATATTTGGCAGCCGCTACTACACTTACACAACCCGGTGTTTATTACACAGTTGGTGCAGGCGAAACAATAAGTATTGCAACTGTTTATACTTCAACATATAGCGGTTTAGGTTATGGCAAAACATTAACGTTTACTGCAACAATGACTTTTAAAACTACGGCTAACGCTAGTACACCAAACGCTGCCGCTCAGTTTTTCTTTAATTCTGGTGGCTATGTAACGCTGAATACTACACTAGCAAGTCCAGTGTTTCCAAGTCCGGGATCTGGATACGCAGGTGACATTGGAACACTGGATACAGATTGGGGTAATCTTGTAACAAGAACAGGTGCGCTTAAACTTACTAGAACAGGCAATAGCTTAAATGGATCTGGAAATTATTCACTAGTAAATAGTGCTATAGGTTTTGCCAATCTTACATCGACACCTACAACACTGTTCACTAAAAATCTTGGGGACACACTTTATGTCCAAGGTTCTGCAGATACGTATGCAATATCTGCGTCATACAACAGTTCAACTGGTACATTAACATTTACTATGACATATAGTAATGCGTATTCAAGCACTGGTACTAATACTCCTCAACCATCTATAGGTTATCCACAAGCTCGAGTTTATCCAGTAACTGGCACATGGACCGGTACATGTACGGCATATTATCCTAGCAAATATGTTTCTGTTAGTGCATACTACCCCACTACTAGCGGTAGCTTCTCTAGTAACTAATCAATTTAATTTATCCTAAGCTCTTGACAAGGCTAACTACTATAGTGTAATATAGTACACTACGGAGTTTTTTATGGATGAAAGAATTGAAAAAGCGTTTGCTGTAGCCAATTATGCCGCTACACTATCAAATCAACGCAGAATAATATCAGAAGAATACAATCAAAAATTAGTATATTACACTAATGGTGCAACGTTTAAAGTTAGTCCAGAATTAATTGCCTTTATCAAAACTGTAATAGATCTCGGTCATACAGCCGATATTCCATTTTTAGATGCAAATAATTTTCCTGTTGTTATTCCGGATGTACAAGAATTTTTAGATAATATTGTGTCTGTTTACTTTGAAGCATTGAACGAATATACAGTAAAGTATTCGGAAATTAAAAAGAAAAGAAAAATTGCAGATATAGTTGAACTATGACAACAGGCGCACTTATAATTGCACAAAATAATAATTCTATTGACTATGTTAAGTTGGCAGTTTTTGCGGCCAGTCGAGTTGATCAGTATTTACATATTCCAATAACACTGGTAACAGATAATAAAAGTTGGTTAGAAGAAAAATATCCCAATCATAAATTTTCATCTGTAATTGAACTAACTCCAAATAATGTAATACAAACTAGAAATTTTAATGACGGATCTGTATCATCGAGATTCCTCGAATGGAAAAATTGGTCAAGAAGCCAAGTGTATGATTTAACACCCTATGATCGAACATTGGTTTTAGACAGTGATTATATTTTAAATTCTTCTTTGCTAAAAGTTGCACTTGACAATGATAACGATTTTCAAATTTATCGAAACAGTTTTGATTTAGCATTAGACAGAGATACTACACAATTTAGTAGAATAAGTTCTTATAGTGTTCCTTTTTATTGGGCCACAATTTTTATATTCAATAAAAATGCCATAACAGAAAGTTTTTTCTGTTTAGTAGAATACATCAAACAAAATTGGTCTTATTTTAAAACTCTCTACAGCATAGTTTCAAATACTTATAGAAATGATTTTGCATTCAGTATTGCTATGCATATTATGAATGGAAAAACAAACGGAGACTTTGCTACTATGCTTCCTGGCAAAATGATCTATTGTAGTGACAAAGATTTTTTAATTGATGCCAAAGATGGTAAAATGAATTTTTTAGTACAAAAAAATAAATTTTATGGAGAGTATACTGCTGTGAAAACACAAGGCATTGACATACATGTTATGAATAAATTTAGCCTAAGTCGATTCATAGATGGAGGTTCGGGTGTCTAAAGGATTTATATTATTTGCACAAAATACTAACAATGTAGATTATGTTACACAATCTTATGCTCTTGCTCTAAGTATTAAAGCTAGCCAGCATACTGTTAACAATGTTTCTTTAGTTACGAATGATCCAGTGCCGGAAGAATATCAAAAAGTATTTGATCAGATAATTCCGATACCATGGTTTACAGAAGCGGGAACTAGTCCAATGGCTGCCGAGCATCGTTGGAAATTATATCATTGTACGCCTTATGATGAAACGATTGTACTGGACTCTGATATGTTGCTATTAGAAGATATAACTGAATGGTGGCATTATTGTAGAAATTATGATGTTAAATTCTGTTCTCAAATTAAAAATCATAAGTTAGAAACAGTTGTTGACACATTTCATAGAAAAGCATTTAAAGCAAATAATTTAACTAACCCATATTATGCATTACATTACTTTAAAAAGAATGACAATGCACTGGCATTTTATCGTGTATTAGAATTTGTATGTAATAACTGGGAATGGTGTTATACTAAATTTGCTCCTGATTTTTATCAAAATTGGTTAAGCATGGACTTGGCTACAGCAATAGCGATTGAAATAACAGGCGAATACAATTATGCAGTTGATACATGTAGTCCCTTAGAATTTATACACATGAAAATTCCATTACAAGACTGGCCTGAAAGTTCAGATAGATGGCAAGATACTGTACCATGGATATTAAATGACAAGGGCGAATTGATTGTGTCTAATATTAGGCAGTCTAAATTGTTTCACTATGTTGAAAAAGATTTTGTGAACAATCGAATACTAACGCAATTGGAGAATTTAAATCATGACTAATCCCTACATGACTCTCCCAGGACAAACTTATTGGGCTCACTACAATCGAGAGACTGGTATAATAAGATGTGTATCAAACGAAGTTACAATGTTCGACGAAGGCAGTGCTGAAATTTCATATGAAGAATTTAGGCAATTTGTAACAGCTGAAAAGAAAATGCACGAGCACATAATAGGATTTGCCAAAGGCACTGATGGTAAAACTAAAAAAACTATAATACCAATAGCAGATCAACTTTTTGGTTTTAGAAATCACATCTTTGAATGGATTAATGATCCTCCTGCTGATGATACAGAATTAGTAGTCACATGGAATGGTACGGAAAAAACTTGGAATTTTAAATTAAGCGATAGTGCTAAAACACGAATTAAAAAAGAAGTTATGCACAAAACAATATTCTTTGTTATGCTTAAAAACGATTTTGATTTTTTAATTAGGAACATTATTTTTGATGTAAAAGATTTAGTAAAATTAGAAAGTATCACGGTGCCATTCGAAAGTAATATAGAATCAAAAATTGAAAAGATTTCAGTGGCAACACAAATACTATTTCACAACTATGGATTGATTATAAATGATTAAAATTATAGAACAAGATATTATCTTTCTCAGCTATGATGAACCAAATGCTGAAAAAAATTATGCAGACTTGTTGACAAAAGTTCCTTGGGCTAAACGTGTACACGGAGTTAAAGGTAGTGATGCCGCACATAAAGCCTGTGCCGCACTAAGCGAAACAGAATACTTTGTTACTGTAGATGCTGACAATATTGTTGATCCTAAGTTTCTAGAAGTTGAAATAGATTTAGATGAACTAGGACTTACAGAAGAAAATGTGTTTAGCTGGTGCGGTAAAATTCACGTTAATGGACTTATGTATGGCAATGGTGGACTTAAATTATGGACTCGAAAATTTGTTAATGAAATGCGAACACATGAAAATGCTCTAGTAGATGATGCTAAAGGTCGTGTAGAATTTTGCTTTGATGATAGATATTATCAGTTTAACAACAGCTATTCGGAAAGTTTTACCAACGCTACTCCTTTCCAAGCATGGCGAGCAGGATTTCGCGAAGGCGTAAAGATGTCATTGGACCAAGGAGTAAAAGTTAACGATATTAAAAAAGTGTGGTGGCAAAACTACCATCGTCTACTAGTATGGTGCTCAATCGGAGCAGATGTAGAACATGGAATTTGGAGTATACTAGGCGCCAGAGAAGGTTGCTATATGACTATGTTTACAGATTGGGATTACGCCAATGTTCGTGATTTTGAATGGTTAACTAATCATTGGGAAACTACGCATGAGCAAGCAGAACCTGAAAAGACAACAGAATATCTAAATTTTTTAGGCAAGTGGTTAATGAAACACAGCGAATTAGAAATTGCCAATTTAGATCCTGCAGGCAGTAAATTCTTTAAAACAGTTTATCAAAATACTCCTAGAGTTTTAAGAAGAAGATAATGTACGATATAGTTTTTATTTCATATAATGAACCAGATGCAGACGAAAACTTTGCCAGTCTAAAAGAACGTTTTCCTCGAGCAAAACGTGTTGACGGAGTTAAAGGAATACATCAAGCACATATATCCGCGGCAAAGAAATCATTTACTCGAATGTTTTGGGTAGTGGACGGGGATGCAGTTATATTAAATGATTTTAATTTTGATTATAAAGTTCCAGATGACGAGTTGGATGTAGTCCATGTTTGGCGTAGTATCAATCCTATCAATAATTTAAGTTATGGGTATGGGGGAGTAAAACTATTGCCAAAACAGTTGACTATAAACATGGACACTAGTACTACTGATATGACTATGAGTATCAGTAATAAATTTAAAGCAATGGATACAGTAAGTAATATTACAGCATTTAATACTGATGAATTTAGTACATGGCGATCAGCTTTTAGAGAATGTTGTAAACTTGCAGTAATTAATAATGAAGAATCATTGGCTAGATTATATTTCTGGTGTAAGCTAAATCAACATGCGCCATTTGGTGGATATGCTTATATGGGTGCTATCCAAGGTCGAGAATACGGTGAAAAAAATGCCTCTGACAAAGAGGCACTTTCTAAGATAAATGATTTTATTTGGCTAAAAGATCGTTGGCTAGAGGGAAAACCTGAGCTATTACTTTAGCACATGCAATAGCAACTTCTTGATGCTCTTTCTGTGTGCCATTTGCACTACGTAGTTCTATAAAATGAATCCAACTACGTAGTGTTCCATTCATATAAATTCTACTTTCAATTAGGCCTTCTGGTAGTACAGCACGAGCTTGTTCTTTGGCAATACCTTTACTAACGGCCCATTCGTATGCTTCTCGACTTTGTTTAATAACTAACTCTTGCATACGTTCCCATTGATATGCTAAAAAACGATCTTCATCGTTATTATGAATATCGAGTTCTATACTGTTTTGTCTATTTTTTGTATCTTGGCGTCGTGCATCTCGCAATACAAACGACAAGTCTTTAGTAGGGTCAGCATATCGCTGACTGAATTCTTGGAAACTAAAACTTCTGTGTCTGAGGATTTGTCGGGCAATATCTCTTGTTGTGGTAATTTCGATACAGGCTGAGACCATTTCAAGTGGGCTCCAGTGCTGATGTTTGATGAGGTATTGTATGAGCTTTGCTGATGTTTCGGTGTTAAATTGATTGCTGGGATTGCTGACACGGGCGCAATACGCAATGAGTTCTTGTGCGTCTGAGATACCCATCGATGCAAATTCTTCTGTTGGTTGAGAGTAACTAAGTAATCTAACATTCATTATTTATAACTTCTTTTTCTTTAAAAATTGTTGTGTTGATTTTTCCATATCTTTACGAATACGATCCGTATCTAATTTAAAATCAACGTCACTAATGTTGTCTTCATAACTTCTACAAATTTCTGCTAGATTCTTTTCAAAAGAACGCCAACCTTCACGACGAGTTTTTGCTGTTATTTTAATTTCCCAAATCTTGCCATCTTTAAAATTGACCAGAACGGTATGGAGATACCTAAGAGGTAACACATTGAGTTTTACCTCACTAAACACTTCTGGCCATTTTGCAACAACGTCTTTGGGAAGATGTCTTCCCGATTTTGTCACGCTGTATCTTTTGCCTTCTTCTTAACAGTAGGAACTAATTCCTCTGCCTTACGACGCATTGCGGCAGCTTCTTTGGCTAGTTTGTCAGCTTGACTACGGAAGAATTTTGCCTGCTCTTCTGGAGTACCAGTTGGCGCAGTAACAGTTACTTCTGCTGTTTTGGCTGTTTCTTTTGTAGCTACAGGATCGGCAGGTGCTTTAGACAAATCAGCATCCTTGCTTGGTGTGCTAGGATCTTTCATCGCCAAATCATCTACTGCTACTCCACGCTGTTCGGCAATAATTTGATTAAGTTCTGACAACAAAATTGAATAACCTGGTGTAGGTGTCATTTCAATATCACTTGTTGGTGCCTTAATCAAACGACCTGAAGCATGTAAACTTGGTAGCATTGTAGCGCCATCTGGGAATTGTGTACGTGCTAGTGCATCTGCAAACTCGTATGAGTCTTGTCCACTTCCGCTTTCTACCAAATTGATTAATGCATCATGATAGATATCTGGCAAATTTTCTGTTGGAATAATTAGGCAACTATATGCATCGCCTGGCAGTGTACGATAAGCTACTAAACACTTTTTGTTAGTGGCCTTAACACGGGCCACATGTTTAAGTTCGGCCATATTAAGCTCCTGCTACAGTCTGTGCGGCGGCTGTTTGATCTGGTGTTCCTGCTGGTTGTTGTTTAGCAACAGCATCTAAGAATGTTGTTAGTTTGGTATAAGTTTGTCCAACTGCTACCATTTCGTTTGGTTTAAATGCACCGCGTGAGCTAGCAATATCAATGATAACTTTTAATGCGTTCAAATCATTAATAGTAAGATCTGTGCTAGAAGCATTTGGATCTTGTTGTGGTGCTTGTTGAGTTGTATCAGTCATGGTATCTCCTTAATATAATCTGTACGTACTTAATTATCTCTGTAATAAAAGTGGACAGGCAATCGTGAAAAAACTTAATTCCTTTTCACTTTCAAAACCAATAATAGTATTATACACAATAGTATTGGTGTTGTCTAATGCAAGGCTCTGTCCGATATAGTACCTATTATTTAAGTTATGGCGTATCCATTGATCTAAACTCTTGAGCAGTGATGGATTGTATTTGTCTATAGTTGTATATTTAAAATGCGGACAGGCAAACTCAACCCTCCGCAAGTTAAAATAATTTAGAGGATTGGGCTTGCCAGTCTTTAGTGCCATATTATGCTGTTGCTTTTGCAAACTCGTAATAAGCGTACTCACCAAATGGAGGAACAATCTTATCATTGCCGTGGATGATGAATACTGTATCACAGTAATTTTCGTCACCCCAGCTACCCCAAGGATAACCATCTGTAAACATAATGAACTTTTTAGGTTCAATATCGTTTTCTTTCATGTAATCCCAGTTTACATCAAACTCAGTACCGCCACCACCCATTGGTTCGTACTCATCGAACTCGTCCATTGTGTAGCCGTCATAATCTTGCTCGTTATAAACTTTAGTATCAAAACACCATACTTTAATTTTAAAGTCTTGATATTCTTGCATAATGCCCTTGATCTCTGACAAGAAATCTTTGGCTTGTTCATCACCAATTGAACCAGACATGTCAATTGCTACACAAATATCAATTGTTTCTTTAAATTGTGTACCTGGCAATACTGCATTCATGTGCCAACCTTTACGGTTAGGACGCATAAAAGTATAGTCATTTTTAATAACACTTTGGATTTGTTGACGCAAAATATCACGCCAATTCATCTTAGGTTCTGTTAATTCTTTAATCATGCGTTGTACGCTTGCAGGAGTGTTACCAGCACCTGCGGCTTGTGCCGCTTGAATTGTTGCTTCGCGAATTTCGTCACGAATTTCTTTTAACTGTTCCTTAGTATAACTTGGACGACCATCTTTGCCTTCTTTTTCCCAGTCAATATGCTCGTCAAGTAATTGACCAAGTTGTTTCAATTGTTCTTCATCCATTTCATCATAAATCTTGTCATAGATTTCTTCAGCACCCATACCATAGTACTTGCTGTCATGAAAGATTTTGATATCTGGAATATTGTGATCGCCGATATGATCGCGAACTAATTGTCCATTAACTGTATAGTCACAGGCAATGTTAAAGATTTGAGCATCACGTCCTTCGCGACGTGTCATATGATCAAATACATTATGCAAGATTTCGTGTGCAATGACAAACTCTACTTGTTTAACTGTAAGTTTCTCAAAAAATTCACGGCAAAAATAAATGTGACGTCCGTCTGTTGCGGCAGTTGGCAACCATTTTTCTGCTTCCTGTATTTTCAAACGTGTAGCCATGTTGCCAAAAAACGGATGTTTTAATAGCAATGCAACACGAGCTACGATAATCTTGTCTATGACTGGATCTGAATGTGACATACTTGCTCCTGAATGTTTACTGTATGTATATATTATAACACCTCCCGTAGGAGGTGTCAATTGGTACTAAGCCAAATTACTTCTCAGTTGCGGCGCTAATGTACTTACCAAACTTAGCATGGAAGTCATCAAAGCACTTAATTTCATCTGGATCCAACGGCAACTTGTATTGGCTAAGGGCAATTTTAGTACCCATAATAACCAATTCTGTTTCAAAATTGTCCATAATGAACTGGAAGAAGTTGTTGACTTGATCGTTCCAGTTTTTGGCTTTCTTATCGCAGGAGTTTTTAAGCTCGTAGCACAAAGACACAGTCAAAGAGTACATTGCTGAAATCTCTTTTGAATCCATCTTTTTAACCTTACCACTCAAAATATCTGAAGGATTAGGCATCTTAGATGCATGTTTACGGTGTGCCATAAACTTAATAGCCAAACCTTCACCAACTGAACCACTAACTAGATCAGTCAGTGTTTCGTTATCAACATCGTCGTCTGTAAGCAATTCGCTTACAAATGACCAAGAGCGTGGTGTAGCAAAAGAACGTGAGCTGGACTTTGGATCAAAATCGTACAAGTCCTTTTTACTAAAAGTAAGATAACCAATAACATCTGGATGCACGTTATTGTCAACAGCCCACTCAAAGTAGTCATCCCAATCAACAGCCATTTCTAAGTGAACGAAACGGTTTGCCAATGGGCTAGGCATACGATAGCTAACACCTTTGTCAGTTTCACGGTTACCAGCGGCAACCATTACTACGTTATCTGGCAATTCGTATGTACCAACTTTGCGGTTAAGCACTAGTTGATAAGCCGCCGCCTGTACGCTAGGAGCCGCCGAATTAAGCTCGTCCATGAACAAGATAATTTGTTTGTGATTTTTTGCAAATTCTGCGCTTGGCAATTCTGAAGGAGGAGCCCAACGCATTGTGCCTTCGTTGGCATCAAAGTATGGAATACCTTTAATATCTGTAGGTTCCCAAAGGCTCAAACGAACATCGATTACATGAGCATCGAGCTCTGAACCAAGTTGTTTAATAATATCTGACTTGCCAATACCGGGAGGACCCCAAATAAAGATCGGACGCTTACTATTAAACGCCTTACGCAAAGACTTTTTAGCGCCTTTTGGGCCTACTGTACGGGTTACTAGCTCTTTTGACATTGTGTTTCCTATCTTAAGTTGAAGTGAACTAAATTTGTTACGCTATGTAAGTATTATACAGTCAACTTGTAGGAATGTCAATCCTGATTCATCTCTTTTTCACGCTCATTCATGGCTTTAATTAAGCCAAATTTTCTGATGTCGTCACTAAACAACATTAGCTCAAAATTCTTGCGTTCATTGAAAACAGTTATAGACATTGGAGTAAGGTAATATGGGCAGTCTACATACCTTTCCAAAAATATGATAGTTTGAGGACTGAGTTCAATTGGTTCAGTAAATGGAATTTCGTAGGCGGCCAAATCCAATTCTTTAACCAAAAATTCATAACCTTCGTCAGTCAAACGAAAAGCAGTATCCTTGCCTGCTCGATTTGATTGCCACCATTTTCTAGAATGTATTTTTACATTAGCATCGTCTATGCTCTTGCCCCATTGTTGTAAAAATATTTTGGTTAAAACTTCTTGTGTTATCATTTAACTATAGTGCCTTGGGTCAGCATAACGACTTGAAAGTCTTCTGTGCCAAATTGCAAATTCAATTTCTTTGCCAAATTACGTGCATGGCCAGGATTTGAGAAAGAAACTTTTTTATACTTTGGACCTGGATAACTAGTTAGACTATTAAACGATTTTAAATTAAATGGCTCGTTTTTATAGAATACAGCCCAAATGGCATCAGCCTCCAAAATCTGCTCAGCCTTGTAGGTCTTCTTATTAGTGTACTCTAATAGTACTTTAGGTTTTGGTCGACTCATAATATGCATACCTCAGATATATACGCATATATTTATCAATAAATTGAATCAATTTCGACATCGGTATTCATATTCCAAGAGATAATAGTTTTAGGTTTATTGCTAAAATTTATAGGTGCTCTATGAATTATGAAACTAGGAAATGTTAAAATATCGCCTTCTTTAACATCAAGTTCAAATACTTCTTCTTGATTCATTGGATTTTTTAATTGTGTTTTTGGACTACCTGGAGGTAAATCTAAATAATACACGTTAGTCCAGTTGCTTGAATGTACATGCCAGTCGTGTTTAGAATTAGTGTAATATTGTTGAAACCATATTTCGTTTATTACAAATTTTTTATAACCTAACACGTTAATAAACTTAGTCAAATAATTCATTAGTTCTGGTTGTAAAATCTTCAACCATTCTTTTTCAGAATCGAGTTTTGAAGTATTCCAATCAGATCGTGTTATGTCAGTTAACCCAGTTTTATCCACTACTCTATTAAATTCTTTTTGAGAATTTATAGCGTTTAAAATCAAAGGTTTTAAACTTGCATGAGAATCAAAATGCCCAACTACACACGGGCATTCTATTTTACTTATTTTCAAACCCACCACCATCGATTTCAATTTGTACTTCTTCTTGGCTTACATATCCTTTTAGACTATTAAACATTGTTTCGTAGTCTTGATGCACTTTATCTTGTATTTCAAGTAGTGCTAGGCCAAGTAAACGAGCCTGTTGAATTGTCATTTTTACTTCTTTAGCCTGTGACAACTCAGCGGCACGTAAAATTTGTGCAAATTGTGATAGTGGTGTTAGATTAATCTGATTTTGCATTAGCTAGTACCTGCTTCATTTCAAGTTCGTCTTTAAACGGACCTCGATATTCATTACGTTCTAATGTAATTAATTTAGGACAAAATGATTTAACCCAACCTTTGTTAAATTTGATTGTATAGTATCCTGCACAATACAAACTTTTACTGGCATTGCTTTTAGTAAACAATGGTAATTTTTCTTGTACATTGTACATTGGATTGTATGGTTTTGAACTTGTTGGAAATCCGTGACATTCGTGGACTTCTGGTTCTGTAACTTTAACTTTAGTGCTAGTTAGGAAAAATCCTTCTCCAAACTGTTTAGTTAAGTCTTGTTTTCGATTAAACATAACTTCGCCTGTAGTACTACTCAGAACGAATTTGTTGTTTTCTTTTTTGTGAAGTGTTGCAACCTTAGAGCCATCTTGCTCTACGATCCAAAACTTACCATCCACAATAGGCTTGGCATGTATCTCTGTCATATTTTTCTCCTTACACCCCGTAGTTTTATTTGGGCATGTTTTTTCGTATACACAATTATTACTAGGCCCCGAAGGCGCACTAGTAATATACGTATTTATCCCTATCATTCTTCGACAAAGTCCACTACATTGCCGTCAGCATCTGCGCAGATAATACGGACAGTTTCACCAGCTTCGTTTTGGATTTCAATTGGCCCCCAAATCCACCATTCGGTGTCATCTTGGCTCCACGGATCTTCTTCACGTTCTTCTAATTCATATGGGCTATTTTCGTCGAGAAATTCTTGGATTTCTTCTTCTGCTTCTTCATCTAGTCCTTCGATTTCGATATCATACCAGCAACCTCCATCATCCATGCTAATAAGCTCAACGCTTTCAATATTGTTAACAGAACAGTCTAACATATTGATGCTGTCTTTCTTGCCGTCGCCTCCGGGCACTTCTGTAAATTCAAACTGCGGTAGGTTGTCGTCTGTTGTTTCTACAGTCCATGATCCCCAACGGAATCCGTTAGTAACAGTAATTTTACCGTCACCGTTTTGCTGAGTGTATGTTTCAACTTCTTGGCAAGATTTTTTATAATGTGTACTAACAGTCCATTGGGCCATGTTTATCTCCTTAATTATTCTACTTCCATTGTGTTCCACTCTTGTACTACAGCAAGCATTTCTTCTTCTGTATTACATAGAACTTTGGCAGTTTTCCAATCGTCATCTTCATTGCGACCGCCTACTTCAACCATAAAACCGTTATCGTAACGATTGATAGTGATTGACTCATTTACTTTTGATAATTTGCTTAATTTAGACATTTAGTTCTCCTTGATATTTTGCCTGGAATGGCTCTGCGTATTGCTGAATGTTATCAGCAATTTTTTTCATATCCCAAGCATTACAAAACTTGAGCATACGAATACCTACTTGATCTACTGTTTTTGGTTTTGCATTAGCTTCAATTGTTTCTCGAATTTTAACTTTAACATCTTCTGGTTGTGCTGTTAGATCGCATAGTTGTACATTACGCTGATAATCTTCTAGGACTCTGTGTTCTTGCCCATTGTGATCAACCCATCTCTGTAGCATGAGATTGTTCCACGCAAATCCTTTGGCTTTACGATCTTCGAACGCTTCAGTAAGACCAACTTTGTTTTTTGTACCTTTAGTACGCACACCTGGATACGCCGAGAAGACATTATCACTGGTATCACCACGCATACATTTCTCGAAGAGCATCCATTCTGGATCTTGTGCTGGCTTTGGTTCTTTTGTTTTCTTGTCAATAACTGGTTTACCTTTAGCATCGAAAATACCTTTGTGTGTAATATGTAAATCACCTACACCGTTATATTGACTTACATTCGGGCCCACTAATTGTGCAAAATCTCCATCTGTTGAAATAATAACATGCTTTGCATCTGGATGAGCTTGTATCCATCCTGCAATCAAATCATCAGCTTCTAGGTTTTCATGACGCATTACAGT
>Ga0214172_1000075_pt1 | contig 55403 bp, 45 predicted proteins | sample TroBogEpilimnion_29_FD_153010 | JGI IMG/M metagenome (GOLD analysis project Ga0214172, IMG submission 153010) | Freshwater microbial communities from Trout Bog Lake, WI - 12JUL2007 epilimnion | ecosystem: Environmental > Aquatic > Freshwater > Lake > Epilimnion/Euphotic zone | place: Trout Bog...
TGTCTTCCGTCGTGTATCGTTTGCCTTTCATTCGTCTGGTCCTTTCTTAAGTCCCAGACTAACACATCAACTGGCCCGAAAAAGTGAAGTCACGTCAGTGGGTATGGAATTATTAAGACGGGGTCTGGCATTTTGACACTCTCCGGCACGAACAGCTACACGGGAAACACCACAGTCAATGGCGGCAATTTGATATTGCAAAATTCCTCGCTTTACACGAACTCGACTGTCATAATCACAAATGGCGCGGGGCTGCGATTAGCCTTCACGGGAACCAACACGGTGGCTGGTCTGGTCTTGAATGGTGTGAGCCAACCGGCTGGTGTTTACGGCAGTTCTACCACCGGAGGATTTCTCGCGGGCAGCACGGGATCGCTGATGGTTGCTGCCGCCGCCAATGCGCAACCATTACTCGCTTTTTCGAACATTGGCGGCGGGTCGCTACAACTTTCTTGGACGAATTATTACGATTCAGTCGCAGATATGCAGTATGATTATATACTTCAGTGGCAAACCAACAATTCAACCAGCCAAGGGCTGGGCACCAACTGGCTTGATTATCCAAATGGTGACATCAGTCCGGTGAATGTGATGATGAATACGACCGCGGGCAGTGTATTCTTCCGTCTCCGTTTACCGTAATTTTGTCCGGTGTGAAATTTTCTGATGCGAATTAATTGGCTTGCTGGTATGATTAATAATGTCGGCTTTTGACAATGACAAAAATAATTGCTTGTGCGCCAAAAATCCCTCGGCCTGTCAGGGTCCGGGTTGCGGAGCCTATTTAATTTAGGTTAGAAGTCTTGTTGTGATTCTAAAGTGTGAACTTTGTGACGCCGCTAAGATCCATCAAACTGTTAGCTGCCTTTTTTGTTTGCGCCATGTTAGGTTTTTTGCCCGCAACCATGGCGAATGGAGGGAGCGATGATTCCGTCGAAGATTCGTCCCATAAATTGAAATCACTGACTGATGATTTCGTTCTGTCACAATATGGTCATGAAAACGGGATGCCCGAAGTCGCGGTTAATTCCATCGCGATGACGGCTGATGGTTTTTTATGGTGCTTGACGCCAAATTACCTTCTTCGCTTCGATGGAATTTCTTTTGAGCCTAGGGAGGGTCTCGATCAAGGGGCAATTCGAGATCCTTACCCAATGATTTATAAGGGTTGGACAACAGATGCCGCCGGGACACTGTGGATCTATGGCCGGCGTGGTGTAGCAAGTTTGACTCCATCCGGGTGGCAGCGGGTGACAGCCTCCGAGAGTTATCACAACATTCTCTGCATGGCCTCCGACCAAGCGAACAACCTGTGGGCCGCCGCCGACGATGGCATTTGGCAAATATCCGGAAAACACATGATCAGTGTCACAAATTTGCTCAACCGGTCAGCGCTACGTCTCAATTGCGCTATCATAGATTCTGATGGTAGTTTTCTGTTGGGCGGAGCCTCCGGTTTGTTGAGGTTCCGGTCTGGGCAATTTGAATGTTTGCCTTTCGGTTCTGAATTTCCACCGGCGGAAGTATTTTGTTTGCACCGTAGTCATTCAGGTGCGTTGTGGATTTGTTCAGAAAAAGGATTATTACATGACAATGGTGACCAAAAGTTCAAACAAATTGCCATGCCATTCATGCCATCTGAAGTGACTACATTATTAGAAGATGCAACCGGAAGACTTTGGGTTGGAACCAAACAAGGGCTATACCAATTTAACAATGGAACTTGGAGTATCTTAAATTCATTGGCAGCTGCCAGTCCTGTCAATGTGCTGTCTCTGATGGAAGACAAACAGCATTCAATCTGGGCCGGCACTCGGGATGGTCTCTTTTGTTTGCACAGCAAGTCGCTACGCTCATTACATTTAAATCCACGTCAAAATCGCCAGACCGTCACCTCTCTGGCCATCCACAATACAAATATACTGGCGGGAACTTTAAGAGAAGGGATTCTGCGTGTTCAAGGAGATCATTTGGCTAAAACCAGTGAAAGTATTTTGCCTAAGGATGTTCCGGTAACAGCTTTGTGCGCTGACAATAAGCACGGGCTTTGGGTGGGAACACTCGGGAAAGGTTTGCTCTACTGGGTAGGTGGAGGACTCATCCGTTCTTCAAACTCGGCCAGCACCAGTTTAAACACGCGCGATGTATCTTTCATAAGCCAAGACATGGCAGGTTCTATCTGGATGGGAAGTTGGCGCGGATTATTTTCTGTTCGTATCAATTCAAATGCTGTTTCAAAGCAGATTATTTTGGATCCTGTTCCATTAAAAATATCTGTAGACATAAAGCCCTATCTCAATCCAAATCGTGTCACGGCAATTAGTCCTGGCAATGATGGTGGTCTTTGGGTTGCTTACGACACCTTGCCGGTGATCCGACGTGATCCTGATCCGGATAGGATGGTTCTAGGTTATAGCTGGGGTTTGCCTTCTCCTGATGTGCAAACCATTTACAGAGATTCTAAGAATGTATTGTGGGCAGGCACCGGTCGAGGTTTGGCAAGACGCTCTCCGGGGGCGGCCCAGTGGTTAAGCATTTCTGCAGCAAACGGGCTTACCGATGAGGATATCCGACAGATAATTGAGGATGGTAAAGGGCGAATCTGGCTGGGAACTCGTCATGGGATTCAAGTGTTTGATCGGCTTGAATTGGAACGTGTATTTAACGGTAGCAAAGCACATGCGGATAGCCAAGTATTAAGTAGGGATGATGGGATGGACAGCGAAGAATGCACTTTATATTCAAGCCCAGGAGTTATATCTGATTCCCTAGGTTTTCTTTATTTCGCGACCACTGATGGGCTGATTCAATTGGATTCAGATGCAATTAATATCTACAGCAATCCCCCTCCCGTATATTTGTTAAGTGTAACCGATGGCAAAAAGTGCCTGTTTGATGCGCACAGAATGTCGCCGTTTTCCAGAATGCAGGAAGGAACACTTCTCATCAATGCAGGCGCGATTGCACGCAACACAAATGGTGCTTCAGTCGAAGCGCTGTTTGATTCCGAAGCTCCTTACATTCTTAATGCAAGAACTAGAAGCGTAACCTTTAATTTCAAAGCCCCAGTGTTTATTGCACAGCAGAGAGAAAGGTTTCGCTGGCGGTTGGATGGGGTAGATTCCGATTGGTCGAAATGGACAACGGACCGATCAGTCAGCTATTCGCGATTGGTGCCAGGAAATTACCGATTTCATATTATGGTTGAATGGCAGGGAATTCAGCGCGAAGCTAACACGCTGTTTTATTTTCGGGTTAACCCCTATTTTTACGAAACGATACTAGCAAAGTCTTTATTTGTAGTGTTCATATTATCCTGTGGCATTATAGCAATGTGGTTTATCACGCGTCGCCGATATCGGCGAAAGTTGAGACTTCTAAGCCAAAAACACGCTTTGGAAGCTGAACGTGCTCGCATAGCAAGAGATCTGCATGATGAGTTGGGGGTGGGTTTAACAGAAATCGGTCTTCTGGGAGATTTAGCGGGGGGAGGCAGCACTATTTCAGAAGATGGGCGTGGTCTCTGCTCTGAGATCAGCTCGCGTGCAAGGGAACTGGCGGGGGCTTTGGATGAAATTGTATGGGCCGTTAATCCCATAAATGACAACAGTCGCGCCCTGGGAAACTATTTTTCACGCTTTGCGCAAAATCTATTGCAACGTGCAGATTTGCAGTGCCATTTAAATGTAGCTTTATATCCTGATTTAAAAGTCAGCGCCGATCAACGGCACCAGCTATTTCTCGCTTTTAAGGAGGCATTGAACAACATAATCTGTCATGCCCACGCCACCGAAGTTAATATTGATATACTCACTGAAAACGGTGCGCTGATTATCCGGATCAAAGATAATGGGCAGGGTTTTCACAAGGCTGACACTTCGATTTCACCCGATGGGATCGTCGGCATGGGTGAACGACTACGCCAGATTGGTGGTAAATGTGAGGTTGGCAGTCAGATGGGCCAGGGAACCACAGTGCTATTTAAGATCAACCACAGTGATAACAAATGAAATTATGATAAAGGTTGCTATTGTTGAAGATGAGCCACGGTTTCGTAATAGCTTGATTAGGGTTTTAAAAACCGACCCGTCTGTAAAATGTGTGGGAGAATTCCACTGTGCGCAGGACGCCGTGCAAGGCGTCCTGGCTCTTAAACCGGATTTAATTTTGATGGATTTAAATCTCCCCGACTTTTCCGGCGCTGAAGCGACGGTAAAAATTAAGTCTGTGATGCCAAAGGTGGCCATCATCATTCTGACGGTTTTCAATGACCCGGATCACATTTTCCAGGCACTGAGCGCAGGAGCATGTGGCTATCTCCTCAAACAATCTACGGCTAAGGAAATTATCCAAGCCATCAATCAAGCGCATGCGGGCGGTGTTCCCATGACTAACGAAATTGCGAGATTGGTTCTTGAGGCATTTGCCAAGCCAACACAGAATGAGCCATTTGAAGCACTGGCTCCAAGAGAAGTCGAAATACTGAAATTTGTTGAGCAAGGGTGCTCCAACAAAGAAGTTGCCATGCGTCTCGCTCTAACCCATGGAACCATCTCATGGTATTTGCATGAAATATACCGCAAATTGCACGTCCGGAGCCGCACCGAAGCTATAAGTAAATATTATCGGCGGTCAGCAATTTCGGGGAAATCCAGTCCTATCATTTGATAGGGTGGACAGATATCTTCATTTGAGTAGGCTAACGGTGATGAAACCGCAAATAAAATTGCGAGGCAAGCGTCTTGGTTTCACCTTGATTGAGCTTTTGGTGGTAATTGCAATCATCGCCATCTTGGCTGCATTATTGCTGCCAGCACTAGCCAAAGCGAAGCAGAAGGCGGTTGGGGTCAACTGTCTCTCCAATCTCAAACAATTAGGGTTCGCTGTCTCGATTTATGGGAGCGACAATGGAGATGCGTTTCCATTCACATACAATGGATGGCCGATGCTGCCGTTTGTTGACGTGCAAAACCTTACCAGCGGATATATTGTAAGCGTCACGCGGGAGACCGTCTTGACAGAGTGCCATCGTTTATACCCTGATTGAATGCTGCCGGCGGCGCGGCCTTAATCCCTTTGCTTACCTGCGTGACGTGCTCACTCGCCTGCCAAACATGACCAACCCCCAAATCCCCGAGGTCACGCCCGAAGCCTGGTCCAAATCTCGCCGCACAGCGCAGCCACAGCCCGCATCATAAACGGCGTAGCAGAATACGTCTCACACTTACGAAGTCACTGCCGTTGCTCTGTTGGCCCGCATCCGCTTCCCCGATGAAGAGCCAGTTTTTCTTGCCGATGGCGGTGGGACGAATGGCATTTTCCACCAGGTTGTTGTCGATCTCCACCCGGCCATCTGCCAGATAAATTTCCAACGTGCGCCATTGGCCCAGCGCATAGTCCATGGCGCTGCCAAGTGGACTTTGGGGTAGCTGCCGTCCGCTGGCTTTGAGTTTGATCAAGGCGCGCTCGATGCGTTTGATGACCGGTCGGCTTTCACTGGCGCGAACCGCTGCACGCAGTGAGGGTCCAGCATGGTGTTCGCGTAAACGCGCCTCGATGCGTTAGAGCTGTTGGATTTGGTTCGGCCACCAGCCCGCCAGCCGCGGCGAGCTTTCCCGGGCCTCGTAAAACTTCCGCCGCACATGCGCCCAGCAGCCGGCCAAAGTAATCGTCTGGCCACGTCCGTTGGCAAAGGCGCGATACGCCGCATAACCATCGCACTGAATGGTGCCGGTAAAAGTGGCCGGGATGACGTTATCCAAGCAGGCGGTTGCCCGGCTGGTTTCCCAATGAAAAAACACGTCGGCTTGCGGACGGCTGCCCGTCCACAGATAGCCTTGCCTAGTCTTGCCGTTCCCCGGCTCCAGATAATCAATCGGCGTTTCATCCACCTGCACATAGCCACCGGCCATGACGCCGGTGCGGATCTGTTCGTAGATGGGCTTCAACCAATCCGCCGCCAGTCCACCCACCGCGCCAGCGACTGCCGGGATATTTGAACTTGGTGCCGTTGCGCGTAAATCTGCTCCTGCCGATACAGCGGCAGATGGTCACAGTATTTGCTGACCAAGATGTGCGCCAACAAACCCGGCGCGGGCAAACTGCGATCCAAAAGCCGTTCCGGCAAAGGCGCGATCACCGGCGCTGTGTCCACTGCCGTCCGGTGAACATACTTCTTACGGATGATCCGCCGCCGTAAAAAACGCGCCGGCTCGTAATCCAGTTGCTCACTGACCTCCTGGCCGATGCAGCGCCATTGATCGGGTTGCTGCTTCACCGGTTCGGGTTCGATTACTTCCTCGACCACGGGCAAGTGTTCGGGCAAACGTGGGGCGCGAGCTTTGCGCGATTGAACTTTAACCTTCTGCTTGGCCGCGACAGGCACCGGCTCTGTGGGCGTGACACTGGCTGCCAACTGCAAGAGCAACTCCAGTTGTTTGCGATCCACCTGTTCACTACTGGAGCCGAAGACGCGGCGCACCAACGCATCAATCTTTTGCCGTAACAGGGAGTTCTCCTGAAGTGATAGTGCCAGCGCCGCTTGCAACGTGACGACGAGTTCACGCAACTCGGAAAGTTCGGCGGGCAGCGTGGCGGCGTTCATCGTCGCGCTTTCTGACGACGATCAGGAATAAAAGGTTCAAACTATTTGAAATTATTTTTCAGTCCTCACGCTCATACCACGGACGCATTTTTGCGCCGCGCAAATCCACGCCATCGGTCAGCATCGCCAACGCCTGCGGCGTCAACTTCAGCTTGGTCGTTTCGGGGGCTAAATGTTTTGGCCAGGCAAAGGTTCCTTGTTCGAGCCGCTTGGTCAGCACCCAAATCCCCGTGCCGTCCCAGCAGATGATTTTGATCCGCGTGTGCCGCCGGTTGCTGAACACGAACAACGCCCCGTGCTTCAGGTCTTCGCCCAAGCGCTCTGCCACCAACGCGTGCAGCCCGTTGAATCCTTTGCGCATGTCGCAAGCCTCCACCGCTACAAACACCTTCAAGCTCCCGGAAAAACTTAACATGGCTTGGCCAAGGCCCGCAGCAACGCCACCGCTAGTTCAACCTGTCCGACCTCATGGATCTCGAGGTGCCCATGGCCTGACAACTGCAAAACCAACGAGGTGCCAGCCGTAGCCCCCTGAGGCGATTCAACGACCGCTTCCAATAACCGTAGCTGGGGCGGTCGCCCGGTGTGTTTGGAACCACGACTGCGTTGCACCCAGTTGGCCAGCGTTGAATACTTGAATCCAGTGCGCCGCGCAAACCGGGGCATCGACTCGCCGCTGCGGGCCAACGCCGCAAGAATGTCCCGCCGTTGCGCCTTCGACACCCGCAGCCGTCCTTTGGTGTCCGCGATAACCGGCAATTTCGGCATCACCGCCGCAGGTTCCACAGATGAATTATCAGAGCCACTCGTAGTTATCATAGCTCTCAGAACTATAATAACCTTCAGAATTTAGCTAGATGTGCTCCGTGTGACGCTTACGTGCATCCGAAAGGCGATCCTCATGCAACATACGCTTGTATCCCAAAGACTCGGTCGACGACGGTGTATAATTCGCACAAAGGCAACCGTCAATATGGTGCTCATTGACGCAAATCTTTTGATGTGGCCAGCGCTATGGCCCGACCCTGAGTGCCAACCGCGCAGTAAAAATGATAAACGCCGCAGTTGTGTTTCAACACCCAAGGTTTGTGGGCATATGTCTGGTCCCATGGTTCCGAGGGTTCAATCAGGAACGGCCCAGTCCATTTTGTCCAGTGAACCAGATCCTGCGAGCACGCAAACGTATCGAAGGCTTTCGGTTTCCAGTGCGCGCCAAAATAGAACATCACCCATAGGTTGTCGATTCGGACAATTTGCGGATCGCCACTGATCCCGCGCTCCTTATCCTCGCCATTGGCAATGACGGGCTTCCTCATAGACCTGTTGCATTTGTTCGGTGGCGACGGATTTGACCATAGCTGACTGGTTGGTTTGACCATGGCTTATCTCCGTGAAACAAAAGATGGACAGGCACAAGACGGATAGGCGAAGCAACTTCATGGCATTGGTTCAAATTGTTGTTTGTGGTTGGCTCACGATGACTTCGTCTTTGCGTGATGACGGAACGATTTGCCAGCGGATAAGTTTACCGTATTTCACTGTGCCGCTGATCACTGCCCCGCCGGAAAGATGAAGTTTGAAATCTGTATTCCATGCTGCCGGCCAGGCGGGGAGCAGCAAAATCTTTCCGGGCGATTCCTGAACCAGCATCCGCTGCAAGGCCACGGCTCCGGAACCGAAATGGTCAAAGTCCGGGCAGGAATCGGGCGATTCCTTGCCGTAAAGAGGAAAGCGGCACATTGTCGAGGCCGTGCGGAAACGATGCGTCAAGCCTTCGGCCGCCTCTGCCGCATTACCTGCGCAAGCCCATTGAATCTGATCTTGTGTCCAACAGCCTTGGTCGTTGGAGCCTCTGGACGTCCGGTGCCGCAGCGTCCAATCCACCATATCGCTTGAGCCTAAAGCCATTCCAAAGCAGCGAAACGGAAACACTGGATAAAGCTCGGCATTTTCAGCATTGTGTTGTTTGGAGAAAATCTCCGCCGGGGCAATGGCCTGTCGTCCTTGGATGGTGCGCAGGGGAATGGTTGGAATCTCCCTGCGAAACTTCTGCCACGTCTCTTGATCTTGTGCATTGCCAGCCTTCAGTGCCAGCAATTCGTCGAGGACAAATTGTAAACCCGCGATGTCCGGCGCGGGGTTGACGGCAACCCACCAAGTTTCCAAAGCCTGTGCGGGTTCCAAGCGAAGTTTGCCGTTGCTGGTTCGCGGATAATGCCGGTCATAAAAAAGCAATACTTCCCGGGCGAATGGAACCAATACCTGATCGCGAAATCTTGTATCACCAGAAAAACTCACATAGTCCGCCATCATTGCGGTGGTTTCGAGGCCGCTGGTGAAATAATAGTCGTGATACCAGCCCTCGTATTTTTCACCGGGCTTGGTCTTGGGCGGTTTCCCGTCGTGGCTGCAATCACGTTCGGCCCCGTCCGGTTCAATATTCTCTCGGAAGTAGGCTCCGGCGTGTCCGAACCACGCCTTGGTGACTGCCTGCCGCACCGGCAAGACGTTCCAGTAGTAATTAAAAAACGGCTGCATCAAATCAAAATCGCCGCTGGCCAGTAGTGGCCAGTAAAGCAATCGCTGGTTTTGGTAGGTAAAACGCCGACCCCACGAGCGGTCATCCTCATGCGTCAGCCAAGAACCGTCCAGTTGCGGTGCGGCGAAAGGGCGTGCCTTGTTCACGCGCAAAGGCTGCGTGAACAAACCGCCGTTAAACTTCACCTGAACGCGGTTGCGGCTCTGGCAGGCCATCAGAAAACGAAATACGTTGTAGCTTTGCGACACCAAGGCCGCCCCGTCGGGTTCGTGACGCTTCCCGTCCGGTCCGGGTTCGCCTTCCAGTTTTTCTTGCTGATATGCCGGCACTGTATTGTCCGACGCGACAATCCAACTGCGTTCCCAAAAAGCGTTCCACCATGCGAGATGTTTCTTCCAATCTTTAGCAGTATTTATCGGTTGAGCCGCGAGTTTTTCGATGGCTGAAATCCATTGGTTGGTGTCTGGCGTCTGTAGCGTGAGGGCGTGAATGCGGAGGTCGAAATATTTTCCGTGCCCCGTCAGCGCGCCGTTTTGCAACGTGAGCTGAGGACTCTCCAGAAGGTTGCCAAAGATGTTGAACCGAAACGGATCTGCAAAGTGCGAAGCCATGTTTTCAATGCCGTAAAATTTCAGGTCGTCGGGATATACGCTACGGGCACCGACGGTATAATACCAAAGCAGGTGGCCGTTGCGTTCGCACAGAACATCCTTGGGCGGTTCAGCGCCATCCACGACACCGGCAGAGTAGGTTTTGATGACATTGTAGGGACAATGATCAATCCGTTTCCAGAACTCCGGTTGTGCTGTCACCGTCATTTCATTCGGTGAATGAATTTCCACATGATACACCGGCCGGTTTGCATCAGCCCAGATCCGCAATTCTGTCCCCGCCGCTTCAATGTGGACGGAACTCGTGGTCAGGTCGAGAGTTTGGCGAAAGGATTTGCCCATTTGAAACGGACTCGGATCCAGCGAAATGCACACGCGGCCGGTTTTAAAAATGTCGCCCATGTAGCTGTAGGCGTCGTTTTTTGCAAGCAGCAGGTATAAATCACCATTCTCGATGGCATACACGCCAGCCGCAATGTCGCCGTTGCCGATAGGCATCACGCCAGACGCATCCTTGGAAGGTGTGTGCCAAATAACATTGTAGCGGCTCAGATCGGGCGCGGCGTTCGCTTCGTTTCTGGTCACGAATAGTGTGCCGAATAAAGTCAGCAAAGCAATGGGTAGGAGTGTTGATTTGTTCATAAATGATAATTTCTGTTTGCTTGCTCATGTGACCGGTTTTTGCCGGACGCCGTTTGATGAACTCACACCGCCGATGCCGGGGCGCTGCATCGCCTCAAAATCGGCGTTGATGCTCTCGCGGGTGAGGTTGCCGTCCATGACCATAAAATAGACCCGAGGCCTGCTAAATCGAGTAGCACAAGGGTCACGTCGTCAAAACCGGTGGCCCCGATCCAAATGAGATGGCTGAAAGCTGTAGAATCAACAAGGGGTTATGGAACTGAGCAGAAGTCACGCAAGAGTGAACATTGTTTTTTCAATCTTCGTCTTTTCCTCAAGAAAATCGAGCTTTTGTTATCCTATCATTTGATAGGGTTTTCAAAAAGTTCGCTCGTGCTAAATTAATTCCCGTTCTGTAAAACCAAACCTCGTTTAATTAAACCTCAAAGTATGAATAGAAAATCCATCGGCAGAGTGGTTGCGGCGTTCGGAGTATGGGCATCACTGAATGTTTCGACCAAGGCTGCACTAGTCGGTCATTGGCTGTTCAATGACGCCCCCGGTCAGTGGCAGGCAGCAGACAGCAGCGGTAATGGCATGAATGCCACCAACACCGCCCATGCCAACATAACTTTTGGCACAACCGGTGCTCCGATCGGTGGCACTGCCCCCTTTGGTGGCACCTGTGTCACGTTTGCCGGTGGAACCCTAGCCACCGGTAACGAATTGAAAATCCCCGCTTTCACCTCCCTGAATGGTGCCAACCACTTGACCATTTCAATGTGGTTTCAGGCGACGAATAGTAGCCAGGCATTTACTTATGAGGGCTTGCTCATGACTCGTGATGTGCAAGATAACCTTGGCACTGGGAGAAATTATGGATTGGCTATCAATGGTTCGGCTGTCACCGGGCCATGGCGAACGGAAGGTCGCGTTAGTGGTAGTCAGGTTATCCCGGCTGCCACTTACACTTTAGCAACGCTACCATGGATGCATGTGGCGCTGGTATGGAGCGGCAGTTCGGCCAGCGTTTACACCAATGGTGTGCTGGCGCAGCAGGTCACAGGCATTACTGATACCGGGATTATAACCAATGGAGTATGGTATTTTGGCTACGACCCCTCAGCAACCTACCGCCATATCAAAGGCTCGATAAGCGACGCAGCAGTTTGGAATGAGGCGCTGACTGCGGCCCAGATCAACCAAATTTTCACCAACGGTTTGAATAATGGTATAGATGCAGTTACGACCATTTATGGATCCGGTTCCACATGGGCCGCAACCGGCGGGGGTAATTGGTCAACCGTTGCGAATTGGAACGCCGGTGTCCCCAACAGCACGGGTGTATTCGCTTCGTTCGGTGGTTCCATCCTTGCTCCGAGCACGGTGACCAATGATTCGCCGCATTCGATCGGCACGATTTCAATTCAGTCCACCAACAGCTACACGCTGGCGGGAAGTTCGACGCTAACAATTGGTGGCCCGAACCCGGGGGTAACGGTATTGAGCGGCACGCATAGTATCACAACTCCACTTGCTTCATCTGGAACGCCATTGACATTTAACATGGCTGGAACACTTAATCTGGCCAGCCAATCTTTTGCGGATGGCGTGATAATTAGCGGAAGCGGTGCCTTGGTTGTCACAAATTTAGGAAATAGCGGCGGAGCCAGCGGAATTGGAGCTTCCTCGGCTGATGCAGCCAACTTGACGCTGAACGGTGGCACATTGCGTTATACTGGACCGGGCGATTCATCCGATCGCAATTTCGGCTTGGCAGTCGGCAGCAGCACAATTGATGCGTCCGGCACCGGAGCATTGCAATTCACTAACAGCGCAGTCACGGTTGGCGCGGTCAGTTCTGGTTCAGCTACGCTTGTGTTGGCCGGCACCAACACGGCAAATAACAGTATGTTGGTAACCTTGGGTGATGGCTCTGGAAAGGTGAGCCTGACAAAATCGGGCACGGGCAAATGGATCTTTGGCAATGCAAACAACTCATTCACCGGCGGCACAGTTGTGAATCAGGGGGTTCTGGTATTGAACAACACCAATGCGGTGGCAACCAGCTCGGGTGTTACGGTTGCGGCAGGAGCCGTGTTGGATGTGTCGGCGTTGACAGGCTACATACTGCCAACCGGCAAGGCCATTTCCGGCAGCGGCGCGGTCAGCGGCAGTTTCGTTGCTGGAACTGGCAGTATAAATCCCGGTGGAAGCAGCGCTGTGGGGACATTGACCTTCTCCAATACGCTTACGTTTCAGGGTGGCACGACCATCAATTATGAACTGGCTACGCTGGCCCCGGGTGGGTATGACAAGGTTCTCGTTGATGGTGATTTGAATTTAAAAGGAATAACTACACTGGCAATCAGTTCGCTGTCGCCGCCCAACATCCCGTCGGGCACATACACGCTTATACAGTATTCCGGCAATCTTACCGGGGGGGCGACCAATTTTGCGGTTTCATCTGCCTATGCCAATGGCTTTTCAGTAATTGTTGACACCATTGCCAAAACTGTAAGCCTCACAGTAACGCAGCCAAACTATTGGTTGGAATGGGCGGGAGATAACTTCTTGAACTACTGGAATAGTTCCGACCTCAACTGGTTAAGTAACGGAATTGCAGGAGACGACATGGCCTGGCAAAACGGACTAACCGCTGTTTTCGACGATAATAGTGCGAATCCGACGGTTAACGCCACTTCTGGGTCAATTTATCCTGGGTCTGTTTTGGTTTCCAATTCAATAGTTGGCTATACGATCAACGCCGTGATGGGAGGATCAATGTCCCTGACCAAAACTGGCACTAGTTCACTGTTTCTCGGACGCAACAACACCTATACTGGCGGCACGGCCCTGAATCAGGGCACAATTCTTTTGGGTAATAACAACGGTCTAGGCCAAGTCTTAACGGACACGAATGTGCTGCTCAACATTGCTAGTGGGGCAACGCTTGATTTAAATTATTGCTCTCTGGGCGGTAGTTTGGGTGTTTTAAATGTTTCCGGCAACGGAGTGGACGGCAACGGTGCGATTGTTAACAGCGGCACCACGTTGCCGGCCTATAACCTGCACAATCTCACCCTCACTGGGGATACGCTTATCGGAACCCCAAATATGATGGGCGTGCGCGGTCCGACTACAGCCCCTCCGTTTAGCTCTATTTCCATGAACGGTCATACGCTAACTTGGAACGGTAGCGGCTCGTTCTACATCGGCGATTGCATTGTGACCAATGGAAATCTGGTAATCCAGCAGGGCACGCTTGAGTCATGGGCGAATGGTGCTACCACTTCAGTTGCAACTTTTGCGGCCAACACCTCAATCAGTATAAGCAATGGAGCATCTTGGCTGATTGGGAACAATGGCGGTATTTTTGCTTGCAATGGAAAGCTCAATTTAGGTGGCACCCTGATTGGGCAATTTGCCGGTGCTTCAATCAATGGTCCAGTTAATTTGTTAGCCGGTTATAACATTTATCCAAGTAATTCAACCTCGATTACCTTTTATGGCCCGGTTGGTGGAAGTATTCCACTAAATATAAACAGCTCTGGAAATGTGGTTCTGAATGCCACAAATTCCTACACAGGCAACACGGTGATCACTGTTGGCGGACTGGTGATTGGAACCAATGGTTCAATTGCTACCTCGCCAGTGATTCAAAACGATTCGGCAATGGATGTTTCGTCCGTCAATGGTGGTTTTCAGGTTGTTTCTGGCCAGATGCTCCAGGGCGTCGGAACGAATACCGGTAATATTACCATAGCAAGCGGGGCGACACTCTCGCCCGGCGATGCCGGCATCGGCACGATCACATTCAATAACAACCTCACTCTGGCGGGTAACGCGATTTTGGATGTGAACACGAACGGCCCGGTAAATGACCGGATTGTCACCCATGGAACCAACTACTACGGAGGCATACTGACCATTAACAATCTTGGTGGCAATTTGACGACGAACAGTTCGTTCATGCTATTCTCCACCAATGGCGTTGGCAATTTTACCGCGTTCAGCCCGGTGCATCCTAACTCGGATTCCACTCTCGCATGGAAATTTAATTCGACCAACGGCACATTGAGCGTTGTGCCTGCTGTCACGGTGCCCACACCGGAGCCATTGCGTTTTACCAATCAAGGCGGCACAAACCTCACGTTTAGTTGGACTCAAAGCGGTTGGAAAATGCAGGTGCAGACGAACACCCTCAACATCGGGTTGAGCACCAATTGGTTTGATTATCCGGGTGGCACCACGCCGCCAGTGAGTGTTCCAATCGCGCCCAACAATCCTTCTGTTTTCTATAGGCTAAAGAATCAATAACGGAAGGCAGTTTCATGATGTAATCATAGGCTGCCGGTCACCACTGATATCCCACTTTTTAATAAAACAAATTGAAACGAATGAAAAAATGAAAATAATTATTTCGAATAAAAAAAACTTAACGTCAGCAAAACGCCTGCCTGCCTTCACCTTGATCGAACTGCTTGTTGTCATAGCCATTATCGCCATTCTGGCGGCGATGTTGTTGCCGGCGTTATCAGCGGCAAAGAAGCGAGCCTACATTGCAAATTGCACTAGCAATATGCGCCAGATTGGCATGGGGGTGGTCATGTTCGCCGGTGATAATAACGACTATCTACCACCGGGACAGGGATCTAATCCCCAAGGCTTGGGCACAGGACAAACGGCTGCTTATTCAACTACCGTTGCGAATATGGGGCCGCAACAATTAGTATATAATATAGCCACTTATATTGGCGGAAAGGCGCCGGAGCCTGCTCTGAATACTTGTGGTATTTTTCTATGCCCGGCCGCCATGGCGAATAACCCAACCTTACAAGCTAATTTGGTTAATGCTGTAGTCTATGCGGTAATACCAATGGGGGCTACAAATTCGATGCGGGGGCTTATGCCATGGTTTCCGTTTGGCTATCCTGGGCAAGGCTCCCCGCCTTATCCTCCGCATAAACTTTCAGAAATCAGCTCTTCGATTTGGGGGGGGGTGTCGCCTTGGATGCTGACGGATGTAGACATATTTGGAATGGGGTTGCCCCCGGGATCTACCCCATGGAGTCCGTTGATGGTGCCCGCAAATCCCGCTCATGGTAAAAAGCGCAATTTTGTATTCTTTGACACCCATGTTGAAACAAAAGACGCCACGCAACCGGGACTATCATCTCCTTTTTGAAGCAGTGTGATTGCTATTAGCACAGCAATTTCAAAACATTATCATGGGAGTGAGGAAGCCTGATGAAAATCAACAGTTAAGGCGAAACATAACTTTTCGTCCAGGTTTGCGGAGCAAAATACTGGCGGGCGTTGTATTGTTTGCCTGTTTCTGTGGAGGCAATGCCTCTGCGTGGTTGGTGGGGCACTGGCCCTTAAACGACACGGCTGGGCAGTGGGTGGCTACTGATACTAGCGGCAGTGGGATGACTGCGGTATGCTCTGCTCAGGCTAGCGTGACGTTTGGGACGATTGGTGCGCCGATCGGCAGCACCTGTGTTAGCTTCAGTGGGGGTAACCTTTCGGCCGGCAACGAACTGCAGATACCGGCATTTACTTCATTGAACGGGGCGAACCAGTTGACGATATCACTGTGGTTTCAAGCCAATAGCAGTCAGGCCTACACCTATGAAGGTCTTTTTATGACACGAGCGGTGCAGGACAATCTTGGCGCTGGGAGAAATTATGGTATGGCACTTAACGGAACCACGGCCACTGGACCGTGGCGGCCGGAAGGGCGAGTGAGTGGGGGGCAAGTGATTCCACCGAGCAGTTCTGCCTTGGGGACGTTGCCTTGGATGCATCTGGCGTTGGTTTGGGATGGCGGGAGCACAGCCAGCATTTTTACCAACGGCGTGTTGGCTGGAACGCAGGCGAGTCTTGCTCTCACTGGCATTACTAACAACGGAACCTGGTATATGGGCTGGGATCCGGCGGCGGGTTTCCGTCACGTGGCCGGTTCGATGAGTGATGTTGCGGTGTGGAACGAGGCATTGAGCGCGGGGCAGATATACCAGATTTACACCAACGGGTTGCGCGGGCTTGACGCGGCGACGGCGTTTGGAACTAATGCTCCGTCGGTGGTGCGGGTTGAGACGGCCGGAGACGGGAGTGGTGTGGTTTATCCTGGAATCAATCTTGTTGGCGGTGACAGTGGGAGTGTGACAGTGTATGCGGTGGTGCGTGACAATGCTGGGCATTATTTGTATGGGACGAATGTATATTGGTCGCTCGTGAACGTGACGGGTGGTGTGGCGTCGGGGGATCTGGTGGCGTCAGAAGACAGCCGGCGCGCGACGTTCACGCCGCATCTGGCCGGAACGGCGAATATCCAAGCTGTGGCGGGGACATTGGGAACTGTGTCTTCTGGGCAGATTACGGTGAGGGTGCCGACGGTATATTATGTGGCAACCAATGGGAATGATGGCAATCTGGGGACTTTGTCACTGCCGTTCCAGACTTTAAGTGGGGCTGCAAATCATCTGAATCCAGGTGACACGCTGTATGTGCGCGGAGGGACATATCGGGAGACGTTGACGATGCCGGTCTCTGGGTTGGCCAACGCGCCCATCACCATCGCCGGTTACAGCAACGAAGTCGCCACTATCAGCGGGGCCGACCTCATTACCAACACATGGACGGTGTATAGCAACAAGATTTATCAGGCGCAGATGCCCTGGACGATGGACGACGTCAACCACTGGTGGCACAACGGAACGGGCGGCAACCAGGTGTTTGTGGATGGCAACATGATGGAAGAGGCGCGCTGGCCCAACCTGCCAGCTGGGCGCAATCCGGCGCAGGTGACGCGGGATGATCTGGCGCGGCCGACGCAGGGGCAGGTGCTGGCCACTAATGCGAGTCAGGACACGGCACAATATACGTTGGCGGGCATGCCGTGTGCGAGCAATGCGTGGGTTGGGGCGTATATTTACTTTTTGGCGGGTTCAATGTGGACGCCCATGTCGGGCACCATCATCGCCTCCTCCAACGGCGTGGTGACATTTCAGTGCCCGCATTTGAGTCCTGGCCAGGATGCGGCGTATGGCAACCAGTTTTATTATTATCCGCGGTCGAACGATGCGTTTTATGTGTGGGGACAGTTGTCGATGCTGAATACGAACCAGGAATGGTTCAGGGACACGAACAGCGGGACGCTGTATCTGTGGACGCCGTCGGGTGATAGTCCGACGAACCATGCGGTGGAGGCGAAACACCGGGATTTCGCAGTGGACTTTAATAATCAGTCGAACGTGAAAATGAGGAACCTGTGTATATTTGCAGCTGGGATTTACACGGAAATAGGTTGCTCAAACATCTTGATGGACGGCATTAATGCGCAGTATGTGTCACATGCAACCTGGTTTCCAGCCGCATGGGCCGATCCGGTAAATTATCAATACATGTCAAGTTCGGGTTGGGTTTTCTTGAATACCGGAGGCATCTGGCTGCAGGGTAATAACAATGTCATACAGAACACGGTGATTCAGTATTCTGCGACAACCGGCATTGAGATGTGGGGAAACAACATGGTGGCCAGCAATAATTATGTTGGAGACGTAGGCTACACGGGAACAGGAGCAAATCTTTTCATGCGCAACGGGAGTAATCTTACGGCGACGGCCAACCGGATTAAAGGCACAGGTTATTTGCAGGCCTTAGACTTATCACGATCCACAAACGTAACAGTGACTTATAACGACGTATCGGATTCAGCGAAGTTGTGCATGGACAACGGCACTATTTGGGGCGGTAATGTGGCCAATGTCGAAATTGGCTACAATCTGGTTCATGACAATCACGGGATTAACAATCCCAACCAGATTTATTTTGGAAACAATGCCATATATTTCCAAGATTTCCTTACCAATCTGGTGATTCATCACAACGTAAGTTGGAACACGTGTAGCGGAATCTATCTGGATCAGGGATGTGTGGGGACCAACGTGTGGGTGCTGAATAATACCATTGTTGGGCGGGAAATCCGGTCGGTGACCGGCACCGCCGGGGCGTATGTGTGGATTCAGAATAACATCTGCACGAACATTTTTGCGTTTAATAATTGGGCCATTTACGCGGGTTTGAGCAACTGGGTTTACACCGTCGGCAACGAGTCGGTCAATCCCGGCTTCGTGAATCCTTCGACCAACAATGGCCAGCCTTTAGATTTTTCCTTGAATTATAACTCACCTTGCATCAATGCCGGGCTGAGCTTTTTACCTTACACCTATGATTTCGTTGGCTCGGCCCCGGATGTTGGTGCCTATGAATATGGTGGAGTGAAATGGCAGGCCGGGTTAGTCCAACCAACTCCAGGGTGGCAGGACGTGGACATCGGGGTAGTGGGATTGGCGGGTAGCGGGGTTGTGAATGGGAATGTGTTCACGGTTCAAGGAGCGGGAAGCGACATCGGCGGGGTCAATGATTCATTGAACTATTTGTATCAACCCATGAGTGATGACGGGGCAATCGTTGCGCGACTTGCGGGTGAGAATATTGGCGGTGGAGTGAACGACAAAGTGGGTTTGATGATCCGCGAGACGACCAACTCCAACGCCAAGATGGCGACGGTAGTTTTGAATAATGGCTACGGCAAAAACCGGCTGGGCTACCGGTCGGGAACTGGCAATACTGCTAATTGGATTGATGGCACGACGATGACTAATGTGCCGGTCTGGTTTGAACTGGCACGGACGGGTAACACGTTTACGGGCTATGTATCCACCAACGGAGCGGTGTGGATAACGATTGGAGCGACAACGATCAGCATGTCCAACAATATCATGGCTGGGTTGGCGGTGTGTTCGCGAGATGCCAATGCGCTAAATACGTCCGTGTTTGACAACGTGACGGTGCCGGGACAGTTCTTGGCTCCAGTGATTACTGGCGTAAGTTATGGTGCTCAGAAGATTATCCTAGGGTTTGGCGGAGCGATCGGGCAAAGTTATCATGTGCTGGCGGCGACAAATCTGACAACGCCGCTAGCGAACTGGACGGTGATGACCAACGGCGTATTCGGTGGAAGCATGGCGACATTGAGTGATAATGCCACCACCAACAAAGCGTGTTTCTACCGTATAACCTCGCCTTGAGCGGTGGATGAAGCCGTTTTATAGCAACGATAATATGACGAAACTAAAGTGCCTGTATTTTGCGGTTTTCGGGCTAATGACAGCATTGGTTCTGCGCGGCTCAATTGTGAACGCTCAATCTGCGATCCAAGTGCCCTCGGTTGCATCGCCATTGAACACCAGTCATTCGTTTACGGATGCGGGTAATTATGGCTTTTCACCTGAAGCTTCCGGGATGGAAAACACAAAAGCTCTGCAACGGGCGGTGGATCTCGGCGGAACAATTATTGTTGCCAGGCCTGGGGTTTACAAGATTGCCGGGACGATTTTTATTGGCGGGAACACTTCGTTGAAATTTGGAAATAATGTGTTCCTGAAAAAAGTCGATGAACAAGGCGCATTTACCCATGTTTTGTTAAACAAGGGTGCTTTGACCAAGACTTACGATGAGCATATCGCCATCGAAGGCTTGCAAATTATAGTCAACGGGGTGGACGTGCGCAACTTTCTGGTCTATGGCTTGCACGGGCAACTGGCATTTTTCTACGCCCAAGACATTCGCATCGAGCATTTCCGCTGCCTTGATTTGGGGAAGGTGCAATATGGTATTCAAGTTTGCACCTTTGAGGATCTCCAGATTCACGATGTCATCATCAAGGGCGACAAGGATGGGGTGCATCTGGGGAGAGGCAAGCGGTTCTCAATTCGTGATGGTATTTTTCAGACTTTTGATGATGCCGTGGCCCTCAATGGGCACGACTATGCAACGGGCAATCCGGAGCTGGGTTGGATTGAGGACGGGGTCGTTGAGAATTGCCATGACCTGAACGCGGAAAAAACCACCGGCTATTTTTGCCGCATTCTGGCCGGGGCCTGGATTGATTGGCGCCCCGGCATGGAAGTTCAACAGTCCGACACGGTGGTTTCCGTCGGCCGGTTATACCGTGTGCAGGCCAAACCGGACGGATCGGTTTATAAGTCTATTACGCGCCCGACTTTTGAAAGTGGATCCAAGGTTCTGGACGGCATCAATTGGGGCGTGGTGCAGGCTGGAACCAACCACACGGCAGGAGTGCGCAACCTGGTCTTTCGCGACATATTTCTCGAAAAACCCAGGGTGGCTTTTTCGATCCACTTCGACATTGGCAAATATAGCCGCTCCTATTATCCGGGTGCGCCAATCCCGGTTCAGCAAAACATTTACCTCGAAAATGTTCATGTGATGTATGGAGAAAACAAGGATTTCCTGCTGGTCTCTACACCGGTGGATGTTGTGACGATGTCCAACTGTTCCCTGTGCAATAACTCTATTCATTTTGTCAGCAACAAGGCGATGTCGGATTATGGGCCAACTGCAATCAACCTGGTCGGCTGTGTTTTCAACCATCCCGGTCCGATGAATTTGCTGGTCAACCAGGTGGCTGGGAAATTCATCCATCTAAAAACAACTGCGAGTGTAGAAAACCCGCAAAAGTCTTCGACCTCAATCGTGACCGGTGGTGGAAACATCAAAACAGAATCGGATTTACCCGGTTTGAATCAAGCACAACCATCGACGACGTCTGATGAGCAAAAGGCCCAGCCGGCCACCACCTTGGTTGAGACAGACAAGCGTTTGAATTCAAACGGCAAGCCCTGGCGCTTGGAACAGGCCAAGATTTTGGATCCACAGCGTCCGCGGGTTTTGTTGATAGGCGATTCGATTTTGAATGGATATTTGTCCAATGTAGTCAAGCAATTGGACGGGATTGCCTACGTAGACGCGTGGGTGAATCCTTACTGGCAGTCTCCGCAGGTAAACCATATACTGGCGGACATTTTGACCAATGGAACTTATTCGGTGATCTGTTTTAACTTGGGACTGCACGGTTGGCCCAAGGGGCGCATCGAGGAGGGGGCATTCGTTCCTTTGACCAGAGCTTACGTCGAAGTCCTAAAAGCCAAGCAGCCTCAAGCTGCGCTCATTTGGGATAGCACCACGCCGGTGCTACAAAAAAGGCGCCCCGCCTTGGACCCTGAAATCAATTGCATCATTCTCGAGCAGAACCGTCTCGCTGCCGGGGTGATGTCGGAAATGAACATTCCAGTCAACGATCTTTATTCAGTCGTTTTGTCACGGCTGAATCTGGGCGCCGGCGACGGGTTTCATTGGCAGGCAGAAGCTTATCACTTGCTGGCGGATGCTGTCACTGGAGCCATAAAGAAAAACCTTTCGGCAAGAAATTAAATCATGGATGAAATCTCAAAAAAAAGGTTATCTTGCAACTGGTCGCGTCGGGAATTCTTAAAGTTGTCTGCGGCAGCTGCATTTGGATCCGCGTTTTCAAGTCCCTCCGTCATGGCCGGATCAGTTACTCGCGAGGATTTCGAGCACCTAGTTCCCGCCAATAAAAAGCTTTCGCCCGAGTGGCTGAAGACATTGTATGAGCGGGGCAACCCGCTTAATGCAGACATTTATCTAATAGTGAAAGGAGCCGCTTTAAAATGTTATTCGATTTCATTTCTGCTGCGTTCGCGGTCAAAGTTGGCCATGGTTCTATTGTTCATGTTGGAACCAGCAGGGATAAGGTCTGCTCGCGATTTCAGGCCTGTCCGGTTCGGTTCTTTTCGACCGCGTTCGTGATTGGTTATAAAAGAAACTACTTTATGAAGCATAAATCAAATTGCCTTGGTAAACCATTGCTTGGGCTACTCATTTTTGCAGTTGTTTTGGCGGTGTTTGATTCAGCAGCTGCAGAGTCGAATTTAAAGGGCCGAGTAATCTCCGTTGTCGTTGATGTCTCCAAGCCGGGAGCATTTGTTCCAGTAGACTTTACGGGTTTTAGTTTCGAGATGACAGCCATAATGGCGGCTTCGGATGGAAAACGATATTTTAGTCCAACCAACTTAGCCTTGGTGACTATGTTTCAAACCCTTGGCATTGAACACCTCCGTGTGGGCGGCAATACGGCTGACCGTGATGCCAAGCGTATGCCCAGCGAGGCAGATATTGACAATTTGTTTGCCTTTGCCCGTGCCGCCCATGTCAAAGTCTTATATTGCCTGCGATTGCATCATGGTGATCCGGCAATGGCGGCCAGGACGGCGAAATATATTTATGACCACTATCCGGATTTAATTGATTGCCTCGCCATAGGCCAGGAACCGAGTGCTTATCCGGTGGAAGCTGTTGATACGCGTTCTGGCGATGAGAGAATGGGGCACGAGAATGAGAAATATCCATACCATAGCTACCGAAATGAGTGGTATGAGTTTGCACGGGCAATTCTGGCGACGGTGCCGCAGGCGAAGTTTGCTGGGCCGGGCGTTCACAATAACGTGGGTTGGACCAAAAGTTTTCTCAGTGATTTTGGCCGGTCAAATTATTTGGCATTGGTTACCGCCCATCTGTATCCGGGCGGCCCCGGCGGCAAAGTGCCATCGCCCGAGATCGGCCGGACGCAGATGTTGTCCGGTGGATTCTTAAGCGTCTATCAAAAACTATATGCTGGCATAGAGCCGGCGGCCGGTTCCAATTCGCTACCCTTCCGTCTGGAGGAGGTGAATAATTATTTCAACGGCGGAGCCAAGGATGTCAGCGACACGTTCGCCTCGGCGTTGTGGGGGCTGGAGTCCCTGCACTGGTGGGCTTCACGTGGCGCGGCGGGTATCAATTTCCATACCGGCGATCGGGTTGCCGCCGGTTCAGATTTGCTTCCAGCCAAATATACGGCGATTGTTTCGGCCCCCAATGGCTATGTGGTCCGACCGCTAGGCTATGGGATTAAGGCTTTTGATCTGGGCAAACACGGTGCTTATGTGCCGGTAAAATTGGGATTGGGGGCCTCGAAGTATCTTTCAGTTTATGCCGTGCTAGATCAATCGCGGAGACTGATGGTTACCGTAATCAATAAAAGTTTCGGACCCAATTCTGCTGTCGCCAATATTAACTTGTCTGCCGAAGGTTATTCGGCTGAGAAGATGATTATGCTGCAAGCACCGAAAGACAATGTTGGTGCCAAATCCGGAATAACTCTAGGCGGAAGCCCGATTGCCAATGATGGCAGTTGGAGGGGGGAATGGAAGCCACTGACTTCATTTGAGGTTGAAGGACGGTGCTTCCAAATACCTGCGAGCACCGCAGTAATCTTCATGATGAGACCTGACAAGCTTGTTTCAAGCAAATAGACCTGAACGGTTCTATGCACATTATATTTTCGTGGGCTCTGTTAATTCTTTCGGTGGCAAATACATTTGCGACTGAAACAACAGAAGCTACAAGCAGTGTTGCCCTTCGCGGTGACGGTTGTTTTTTCAACGCCTCCCGGCCGCAGGTTCTAATTATAGATAATACCAGTCAGTCAACCACTGCATTGGTTCCGCAAAGCACATTCGCCGTCACCAACTTTGACCGGCAAACGCCCGGTGGTTCGGCGCAGGCGGCGACCTACCGTTGGACTGATGCTCATGGCTATGTCGTTTCCTGGACCTTGAGTCGGCTGGAACGCATGCCGGGAGTCACGCTCCAAATGACTTTCGAGAATCATGCTGCAAAGGCTGTAAGGTTGCGCGAGTTTCAACTCTGTCAGTCGCCGGCGGCGGTCAAAGTCGAAGGCAAACCCGGTGACTGGTGGTTGTCCACGCTGGATTCCCATGATTCGGCCGTTGGCGGATTTAATCCATCTGACGATCTGGCCACGAAGACCAATCGCAATTTCCTCGACATCCTGACTCTATACACCGAATGCGGAACCAGGGGCTTGCTGATGGGGGCGGTTGGTCCGGCGGTGTCAGATGTGCGCTTTCACTGTCAGGTGAATGAATCGGAAATGGGATTGGTGATTGCCAGTGAGATGAACGATATCATTGTTGATCCTGGTGAGACGCGGTGTTCCGAGGAGGTGTTGATTTTGGCCGAGCCATTTGATATCGCCACGCCGTTTTTGCTGCATTGGCTGGCTGCGACTCACGGTAGTCGCGTTGCGCGCGGGCCGCTAACCGGTTGGTGTAGTTGGTATAGTCGGGGCACAAACATTAGCGCCGAATCCATTGGCGGCTTGTGCGCTAAAGTAAAAAATGACCGCGTCGATTTGCCACTACAGGTAATTCAAGTCGATGATGGCTGGCAGAAAGCCTATGGGGATTGGGACGTTGATCACGCCAAGTTTCCCAAGGGCATGAAAGCTGTGGCTGATGAAATCTGCGTGGCTGGTGCCATTCCCGGGATCTGGTTGTGTCCGGTGCGGACGTCAAAAGCTGGCCAACATCCCGATGGCACTGCCAATGAATACCAAGACGCCAGCAATCCAGCCGTTCGCGAATTCATCCGCAAAATGCTCGCTGAGCGGGTCGCGGAAGGCTATCGGTATTTCAAACTTGATTTTCTTTGGATTCGCAATCTGTCCACCCGCTGCGACCAGAAAAAGACCCGCTTGGAAATCTGCCGTGATGTCAACAAACTCTACCGCGAAACAATTGGTGAAGATTCCTATTTGGATTCGTGCGTGGGTGGATTTAACCGAGGCTGTTTCGGATATGCTGACGCCGCGCGGATTGGCACCGACACCACCCGATGGTTCGGCAAAATGTATGTTGGCTGTAATCTGGCCAATAGCATAAATGCAATTGGTTCTACTGCTTGGGCCAACGGCATTCTTTTTGCCAATGATCCCGATGTCACCTACTTGGATTATGGTAGGAATGAACTGCTGCGAACTTGGTATTCGTTCGTCGGTTTGCTGGGTGGGATGATGTTGACTTCCGAGCCGTTGGCGAATCTGACGCCGAACGCCCAGCAAAACTTCGAAAGATTGCAACCGCCGGCACCGGACAGAGGACGGGCTTTCGACGGTCAAACAGATCCCTGGCATCGCCGGTTTGGATTTGTGGCGACGCGTCCCTGGGGCAGCTTTGCCGCAGTTTTATTATGGAATCCCGCAACCGATGCTGCGGATGTATCACTGTCAGGCGTCCCGTTGTCATCGGTCGGAAACAAATTTCATGTGTGGTCGTTTTGGGATGAAAAATATTTGGGCATTGCCGATACAAACTTCCTCGCAAAATCACTTCCCAGTCATTCCTCGGCACTGCTTCGGCTGACCCCGGTTTCCGAAAATGCCCCTGTCATCATTGGCTCCACCCTTCATATCAGCATGGGGTCAGCGGATATAAAGAGTGTATCAACGCCACCTAACCGGACGGTTGTCGAACTGACGGATGGCGGATCGCGTGAGGGGAATCTCTACATTTTCAGTGCTCATCCGCTGTGTCTGGGAACGGTGGAGGGCTGTCAGGCAAAACTTGAAAACGCCACGAATGATGTCTGGAGAATTATAATATCGAACCGTCAGCGAGGGGAAAAACAGACGATTGAAGTAGCCAGCAGTCGAAGCGAAGCGGATGCTGTAACGCCCAAGCTGTTCAAACGTGACCGGCATGAGCAATTTATAAAGCGAAAAGCTGACGCGAACATCAGGTTGCTGTTCCTGGGCGATTCCATTACCGATTGGTGGCCGAAGAACGGCGGGGAGACGTGGGCAAAGTTCGCGCCTTATGATCCCGCAGATTTTGGAGTAATGGCCATGCGCACAGAAGGTTTGCTCTGGAATATCAGTAATGGCGAACTCGACGGCATCAAACCTAAGGTGGTGGTGATTCTGATTGGAGTGAACAACCTGCTCCAGTGTCCCGACGAGAAGCCGGAATGGGTCGCTGCCGGCATCCACAAAGTTGTCGAGACCGTCAGGCAGAAATCTCCGGAAAGCAAAATTGTGCTGCTGGCGATTCTTCCGGCGCGAAACCCGGCCACCAATCCAATACGGGCGCGCATTGCCGCCGTTAATCCGTTGATTGCCAAATTGGCGGATGGCGACCACATTCGTTTTCTGGACATCGGCTCCGCATTTTTGGATGCCGCTGGGAACGTCCGCAAGGATTTGACTCTGGACGCGCTGCATCCCAACGCAAAGGGCTATCAAGTCTGGTATGATGCCATGCAACCGATGTTGGTGAAGATGATGGAAAACCAACACATTAATTAAATGAAAATTGTTCCGCTCATTACGATTTGTATATTCTTGCCCGGCATTATTCATGGTCATGCTGGCGAAAGTTCTTTCCGCACGATGTCGCTATTTTCCGACCACATGGTTTTGCAGCAAGAAATTTCGGTGCCGATTTGGGGGGACAGCTTCCACCGGGGATAAGATAACTGGGGAGTTTGCCGGGTAGCGCAAATCCGACGTGACCGATGCTTCCGGGAAATGGCAGGTCAGGCTCGATACGCTTGAAGCCTCGGCTTCCCGCGCCAACTGCACATTCGTTCGGCCAAAAAAGGCAGGGAAGTCGTTCTCGACGACGTTTTGGTCGAGGAAGTGTGGGTTTGTTCCGGCCAAGCCAACATGGAAATGCCGGTCGGCAACCAGTATTGTTGGCGCGTCAATGGTGGCAGTCATATTCTTTGTAGCCAGCCATGCGAACGCCCAAGACAATCTGGCTAACCGTCGGTCACAATGACTTCATTTTAACCAAAGTAGCTATTCGCCGAATCTTTCCCAGACGGGCGAAAGCCCGAATCGCATCGGGCGAATCGGATTCTGGGCGGGTGAAGGCCGGATTTTGGATGGCGATATCACCAACGGCACCAATGACATTGCCTACGCCATCGGCCATGCCTTTGACTACTGGGACTTCGGCTTTTCACTTTGGCCGGGCATGGACGCCTTGTGGCGCGTGGGCGGTAATTACAGCTCGCCGATGCTGTTTTATACCAACCGGCATGGCGCCCAATTATTTCTGCAGTAGGTCAATCCCTGATTATTAATAGCAAGTTGGTAGATTTTCTCCAATGACCAACATTGAGCAATCCATGGATGTATGAGCCGGTGGTTGGCAACTTATTCCTTTTCGGCACATACCGAACCATTTTATACGATTACACTGATGGGGTGAAACTCACCAACAATGCGCCGGCCGTCACTTCTCCACTCGCCTTCTTTGGCACTAATGGGGTTCTGAATCTGGATCTGACAGCACACATCACCGATGTGGAAACGCCCGGCAGCAATTTGATTTACTCTGTCATCGGCTCGACTGGCGGCATAGCTTCCCTCCAGTCGCACGGCCAGAAGCTGCAATTTACGCCGTCCGTATCGTTTGACGATAATCGTTTTGGCTCATTGGCCTGAATTTTGAGCTTCGAGCCACTTTTGAATTCATGACGATCAGATTTTTTGAACGACGTAACATCAATTCCCGTCTTATGTCCATGGGTTCAACAATGACCGTTCAAGGTGTTTCCGCAGGGAAAAACATAAAAAAGAAACGCACGAATTTTTGCAACATTTTGCAACAGCTTTCGTGCGCTTTAATGCTTTTCGACGCGGGCAGTGGAGAAACTCGCAATTTACAAAGCGTTATTATCAAGTAATTTGAGAGTTTATGACAGTCTTTAGCCATGATTCGATTCCCTTCACCCGCTCCATTTCTGCTTTCCCTCAGGGTTGCGCCACGCGAAGCATCACTTCATTCCGCCGCAGAAACGGCAGCGTCCAGGGCGGATCAAAATAGGCGAACACCGGTTCGCCGGTCACCGTAATTTTTTCCTGCGCCAAACACCCCGTCAGTTGCGCGAGCGCAGTGGCCGAGTTTTTTGCGCTGCGCCAGCCGGAAAAACGCAGCACGGCGAACCGACCGCCGGGAATTTGGTTGAGGGCTACCTCCGGCTGGGTCGGGGCAGGGGTGCCATGGGTGCCAAGGCTGGCGGGCATGACAAAGGCCATCACAGGGTTCGTGCCGTTGGCGTGGCGGATGAACACCGGCGTGGTCATGGCAATCTTCTGCTGCGCCGCATTCTTACCGCCGATGAAGTGAAACAGGCGCATGAAACCGTTGTCCGCGCCGCGCATCGGTGTTTCGGCCACGACCAGCAGGGGGTAATCGCGCAATTCAAACTGTCCATCCGTCCGGACTACGTGGTAGGGCGCGGTGGCATATTCGGCGCGGGCTGTGGCACAACTGGCTTTCAGCCACGTCAGCAATACGCCAGCAATTAAAACGGTGAGGATGATTTTCATAGGCAGCTAAATGTTCACTCCAAAATGTTTTTGGAGCGCTTGGGCGCGGTACGCAAAGATTCGCTTCACGTCACGTTGGACAAAGAGCCGATTCACCAGCGCGCCACCCGGCACGGCGTAAACGACCTCGTCGCGGCAAAGGGTGCCGCCGTCTTTTTCCATAAAGGTATGGGTGTGGCGCCAACGGCGATACGGCCCACGGCGCTGTTCATCACAAAAACTATAGGGCGGGTTCCAGCCGGTGATTTCCGTGCGCCAGCAGACGGGCAGGCCGTGCACGCGCAGTTGGTAATCAATCAGGGCTCCGTCGCGCATCTCGATGTGGCCGGGCGTGAGGACGTTGAAATTCAGCCACGGGGGCGTGAGGGTTTCCAGGTTGCGGGCGTCGGCGAAGAAGGGGAACACTTTTTCACGCGGCACCGGTAGCCAGAGTTCGGTTTGGAAAACGTGCGTCGTCAATTGACCTACACACTAGCCTAAAATTTTCGCCGCGCAAATCGGTTCGCGCTTGAACCGGTGCGCTGGCGACCCTAGTATCTTTAAAATTTTGATGAAAGCAATTTTAGCCCTCGAAGACGGTTCGGTTTTTCATGGCACAGGTTTTGGCGCACGCGCCTCGGCGTGCGGCGAAGTCTGTTTCAATACGTCCATGACGGGTTATCAGGAAATCCTTACTGATCCATCCTATCGCGGGCAGATCGTGACGATGACCTATCCGCTAATCGGCAATTACGGTGTCAACGCGCAGGACTTTGAGTCCTGGCGGCCCCACGCGGCGGGTTTTGTCATCCGTGAACTGTCCCCGGTGGTTAGCAATTGGCGCGCCGACGGGTCGCTTGCCGATTATCTGGAAAAGCACGGCATTCCTGGCATCCAAGGCATTGACACGCGCTCGCTCACCAAAAAACTCCGCGTTCGCGGTGCGTTGAATGGCTTTATTTCCACCGAAGCCATTTCCGATGAGGAAGCGGTCAAGCGCGCCAGGGAATTTGTCTTTGTCGGCGTGGATTACGTCAAGGAAGTCACCCATAAAACCGCTTTCCGGTGGGATGAAAAAGATGAGCAGAGCGGCGCGTTCGACCTGGTGCGCGGCAACAAAATTGCCGATGCGCGCAATCTGCGCAAGCCGCTGCCGGCGGCGGACATTCCCATTGTCGCGTTCGACTACGGCATGAAATACAACATCTTGCGCCGCTTGCGGCAGCAGGGGTTTGCCGTGCAGGTCCTGCCGGCGACCGCCACTGCCGCCGACGCCCTCAAATATAAACCGGCGGGGATTTTTCTGTCGAACGGCCCCGGCGATCCCGCCGCGCTTGGTTATATTGTCCGCGAAGTGAAGACGCTGCTGGACTCGGGCATTCCCATTTTTGGCATCTGTCTTGGCCACCAGATTCTCGGCCAGGCGCTGGGTGGTAAAACCTTCAAGCTGAAATTTGGCCATCGCGGCGGCAATCAGCCGGTTAAGGATTTGGAATCCGGCCGGGTGGAAATCACCTCGCAAAATCATGGTTTCGCCGTGGACGCGAAATCTCTGCCGTCCGATGTCGCCGTGCATCGCATCAATCTGAATGACCAGACCGTCGAGGGGTTGCGGCACAAAACCAAGCCGGTTTTCTGCGTGCAATACCATCCGGAAGCCGCGCCCGGGCCGCACGATTCCACACCGTTATTCGGCGAATTCCGGCAGTTGATTGAGAAGCGCGGATGACCAATTCCGGATTGCGTTTGACTTGGATCGCGGTGCGCCCATAATCCTTTAACAATCTATGGCCAAACTTGTTGTCCTAAACCAGGGTATGACCGGTCGCACGTTCGACTTGAACGTAGATCGCACCACCGTTGGCCGGGTGGAGGAAAACACGTTTCAGATTGCTGATGCCTCAGTTTCCAGCCGCCATGCCGAGATTTTACTGCGGGGCACCGAATTATTTGTCCGCGACCTGAATTCCACCAACGGTACCTTCATCAACGGCGAAAAAATTTCCGAGGCCGTCTTCAAGCCGGGTCAGACACTTCGTTTCGGGCAGGTGGAACTGAAAATTGATGACGGTCAGCCCGTTGTAGCTCCCGCCCCCGCCCCCGCCCCCGCCCCTGTTTCCGCCAATGCTCCGGCACCGGCTCCGATTCCAGTGACCAAGAGTCCCGTGGATGCCACGCTGGTAATTCCGCGCGGGGTCAGTCTCAATGATTTCGATCGCGGTGGCGTGCGGCCTTCCGGCTTTGATACGAATGCGGCCTTCTCCAAAAAGACCAACAAGGTTAATAAATATTTCCTCATCATTGGCATCATTGTCGGCGTGGTCATTGTGGGCCTGATTGTCTTTGCCCTGAAACAGGCCGGCGGCGGTTCCAAGTAATTACACGTTCGGGTGGTGTTGCGACCGAAACGGTCGGACCGCCAGTGGCTTTGGCGTGGCTTCCAGGTCAGCGCAGAAACAGCTCCGCCGCCGCATCGGCAAAGCGCAATCCCTGATGGGTGAGTCGAAATTTTTCCTCGCTGCGCGTCGCCCAGCCGCGTTCGGTCAGTTGATCCATTTCCGACGACCATTCCTTGCGTAAATCAAAATCTGTCACCCGCTTAAAGTCCACAAACGGCCACCCGGCGTTCATTCTAAGGCCGAACGCCGCAATTTCTCCAGCGCGGCGAAGCGGCGGCAATTCCTCGCTGGATTCGATCGCGCGTTTGCCTTTCTCAAGCTGGTCACAGTAAAGCGGCGTATTCGACCAGTTCTTCGTGCGGACGCCGCGGACATAGCCCGTCGCGCTGGGGCCAAGACCATGATAGGCCCCGCCGCGCCAGTAATTGACGTTGTGCTGGCAGGCAAGGCTGGGGATTGCCAACTGGGGTTGTTGAATGTGGAGTTGTTGATTTTTTGCAAAATTGGCGATTTCATACTGATGAAATCCGCCTTGATTGGCGCAGGTAATCAACGTTTCATACATTTCACAGGCAAGGTCTTCATCCACGGAAAATTCACCGGCCTTGAGCTGTTCATAGAGCGGCGTGTCGTCTTCGTAAATGACTTCATAGCTGGACAGGTGTTCGCTTTGCATTGCCATCGCTTCATTCAGCGTGGCCCGCCAGATTTCCATGGTCTGGCTGGGAATGGCAAACATCAAATCGAGGTTGATGTTTCCAAAGCCGGCAGCGCGTAAAATGTCGAAGGATTTGAACACCATTTCGCGCGAGTGAATGCGGCCGAGGCGGTCGAGCAGTCTTTCATCGAGCGACTGGACTCCCATTGAAATCCGGTTGATGCCGAAGTCGCGGAACAGTTTCGCCTTGTCCGCCGAGACCGTGGCGGGATTGCACTCGACGGTGAATTCTTCCGCGCCGAGCAAATTTAATTTCTCCATCGCGCGCAGGATTTGTTCCCACTGCCGCAGGTTCAGCAGCGAGGGCGTGCCGCCGCCGCAGAAGATGGTTTTGGGCTTCAGGTCGGCCGCGACCATTTCCAGTTCGCGCACTAGGGCCGCAGTATAGCGATTGATCAGCTCGCCGGAGGAGGCTTCGGAATAAAAGGCGCAGTAGTCGCATTTCTGCGCGCAAAAGGGGACGTGGATATAAAGGCTCGTGACCGGAGCCGATGAGGGTTCCAACATGGGTTAAGCTTAACGAAGCCACCGGCGGACGCCATGAAATTTGCCGGGGATCAGGCCTCGTTCGCGCGCTGGACGTTTTGCGCCTTTAGCCCCTTCTCGCTGGGGAGGAACTCAAAGGTCACCGCTTCGCCTTCCGTGAGCGTTTTATAGCCCGACCCGTTGATGCACGTGTGATGTACAAAGATATCCTGCCCGGTGTCGCCGGCGATGAAGCCAAACCCTTTTTTATTATCAAACCACTTAACTTTGCCGCTGGCCATAGCTGCTCCTGAATTGCGAGGCCCATCGAAAAATGAAATCAAACCGGCTGGTTCAGCCGTGTTCGTAAAACATCACTTTTCGCCAATGCTTAGGTCTCGGTGTTGTGCGGCGACTATGAGAACAATTGATCCGCCGGTCAAGGGAAAGTTTTGACCTAGTCCACGCGCAAGGCCTGTTCCAGCATTTGCGGCAAATGGTTGGCCAGGGCGCTTTCGGTCACGGTCAGACTGAGGTTCGCCGCCTGCGCGGCGGCGAGCAGATCGCTGGCCGTATCAGGCGCAAAGGCGATGATCGGCACATGGCTCGTGGCCTCGCTCGCCTTGATTTTTTTGAAGGCCTCGACAACTTCGCCTGAGGAAGCAAGATCTGCCAGCAGCAGCAGGGGCATTTCCCGCTGCACCGTGGCGGCGAGCTGAGCCGCATTATCCAGCGTGAGCACGCGGTAATGGAGATCCTGCAAGCGGTTCACTAACTGGCTGCCAGGCATGAGCCGTTCGTAAAAAACAATGGCGAGCGGCTGCATGCAAGGTCAGGGCAAATCCGTTGAGCCCATCAAAAACCGGTCGCATTCGCGCGCTGCGCCGCGTCCTTCGTTGAAGGCCCACACGACGAGACTCTGTCCGCGTCGGCAGTCCCCACACGCAAACACATTCTTCAGGTTCGTCGTGTATTTCTCGAATTCCGCCTTGGCGTTGCTGCGCGCGTCGCGCTCTAGGTTGAGGGCTTCGAGCAGCGGTTGTTCCGGCCCCATAAAACCCATTGCGAGCAACACGAGTTGGGCGGGCAGGACTTTTTCCGTGCCGGGCACATTCTTCGGAATGAACTGGCCTTTGTCGTTTTTCGCCCATTCCACTTGCACCGTGTGGACGGATTTGACTTGGCCGTTGGCATCCCCTTCAAAGCGGGTCGCGGTGGTGAGATAGATACGCGGGTCGGCACCGAATTTCGCTGCGGCTTCCTCCTGGCCGTAATCCACCTTGAGCGTCTTCGGCCATTCCGGCCACGGATTATCCTTGGCGCGTTCGAGGGGCGGTTGCGCCAGGATTTCCACCTGGACAATGCTCTTGGACCCATGCCGCAGCGAGGTGCCCACGCAATCTGTGCCGGTGTCGCCGCCGCCGATGACGACGATATCTTTTCCACTGGCGGAGATCTGGGTGCCGGGCTTGTCGCCATCCAGCAGATTTTTGGTGTTCGCGGTGAGAAATTCCATCGCGAAATGAATGCCCTTCAGCTGCCGGCCTTCAATGGGCAGGTCGCGCGGTTTGGTGGCACCGGTGGCGAGAATGACCGCGTCAAAATCCTTCTGCAGTTTTTCCACCGGGTAATTTTTGCCGACTTCGGTGTTGCAGACAAATTTCACGCCTTCTTTTTCGAGCAGGGCGAGGCGGCGCAGCACGACTTCGGTTTTGTCGAGCTTCATGTTGGGAATACCGTACATGAGCAGGCCGCCCGGACGGTCGGCGCGCTCAAAAACGGTGACGTCGTGGCCGGCCTTGTTCAACTGCGCGGCGGCGGAAAGTCCAGCGGGGCCGGAGCCCACGACCGCCACTTTTTTACCGGTGCGTTTTTTCGGCGGCTCTGCGGTGACCCAGCCGTTTTCCCAGCCGTGGTCGATGATGCTCACCTCGATATTCTTGATGGTGACCGCCGGATTATTCATGCCCAGCACACAGGAGCCTTCGCATGGAGCGGGGCAGACGCGGCCCGTAAACTCGGGGAAGTTATTCGTCTTGTGCAGGCGGTCCAGCGCCTCGCGCCAGAGTCCACGGTATACGAGGTCATTCCATTCCGGAATGAGATTGTGGATCGGGCACCCGCTCGCCATGCCGCTGACCAGCTGGCCGGTGTGGCAGAATGGAATCCCGCAATCCATGCAGCGCGCGCCCTGCTTTTTCAGGTCGGCTTCGGACTGGTGCAGGTGAATTTCCTTCCAGTCGGCAATGCGTTCGAGTGGTGAACGATCCTGTGGCAGCTCGCGTTGGAACTCTAAAAATCCAGTTGGTTTTCCCATCGTCGGTTTTGGTTCAGTTGAATTTCAGTGACCACCCTTAACATTTTCTTCGAATGCGGCCATAATGGCGTCGTCGCCGCTCAGGCCCTGCGACTGCACTTTTTTGAGCGAGGTCAAAACGCGTTTGTAATCCTGCGGCATGACCTTGACGAATTTCGGTATGTAATTTTTCCAGTCGCCGAGAATCGTTGCGGCCCGTTCGCTCTGCGTGTAAGCCTGATGGCGCTGGATTAATTTCCAGACCTCCTCAATTTCATCCGCGTCCTCCAGTTTTTCGAGTGCGACCAGTTCCATGTTGCAGCGGTTTTTGAAATCGCCCGCTTCATCCAGAATGTAAGCCACGCCGCCGCTCATGCCGGCGGCGAAGTTGCGGCCGGTCTGGCCTAGCACCACCACGCGCCCGCCGGTCATGTATTCGCAGCCGTGATCACCAATGGCCTCGACGACCGCGTTCACGCCGGAGTTGCGAACGGCAAAGCGTTCCCCCGCCATGCCGCGCACAAAAATCTCCCCGGCCGTGGCGCCATAAAGCGCCACATTGCCGATGATGATATTGTCTTCCGCGACAAAGGTGGAGCCCTTCGGCGGATACACAATTAATTTACCGCCGCTCAGGCCCTTGCCGAAATAATCATTCGCATCGCCCTCAAGTTCGTGGGTCATGCCGTGCGGCATGAACGCGCCAAAACTCTGCCCGGCGCTGCCGTTGAATTTCAGCAGCACCGTGTCTTCGGGGAGCCCGTTCGGGCCGTGTTTCTTGGTGATTTCGCTCCCCACAATCGTGCCGACCACGCGGTTTACGTTGATGATGGGCAGGACCGCGCGGACTTTTTCACCGCGCTCAATCGCCGGCGCGCAGAGGTCGAGCAATTGCGTCACGTCCAAGGATTTTTCCAGCCCGTGATCCTGATCCTGTTGGCGGAAACGTCCCACGTCCGCGCCCATCTCCGGCTGGTGCAGAATGGGCGTGAGGTCCAAGCCCTTGGCCTTCCAATGTTCAATCGCCTTCCACGGAAATAATTTGTCCGTGCGGCCGACCATGTCTTCCAGCTTGCGGAAACCAAGCTTGGCCATGATTTCGCGCAGTTCGCCCGCAATGAAGCGCATGAAATTCACGACGTGTTCCGGCTCGCCGGTAAACCGCTTCCGCAATTTCGGGTCCTGCGTGGCGACGCCCACGGGGCAGGTGTTCAGATGGCAGACGCGCATCATGATGCAGCCCATCACCACGAGCGGCGCGGTGGCAAAGCCGAATTCTTCTGCGCCCAGGAGCGCGGCAATCGCCACGTCGCGGCCGGTTTTCAGCTGGCCGTCCGCCTCCACATAGATGCGGCTGCGCAGATTGTTCAATACGAGCGTCTGGTGCGCCTCGGCCAGCCCGAGTTCCCACGGTCCGCCCGCATGCTTGATGGAGGAGAGCGGCGAGGCACCGGTGCCGCCGTCATGTCCGGAAATCAACACCACGTCCGCGTGCGCTTTCGCCACGCCCGCCGCCACGGTGCCCACGCCGACTTCGGCCACGAGCTTGACGCTGATGCGCGCGGTGCGATTGGAATTTTTCAGATCGTGGATCAGTTCCGCCAGATCTTCGATGGAATAAATGTCGTGATGCGGCGGCGGCGAAATCAAACCGACCCCCGCGGTGGTGCCGCGCACCTTGGCGATGGGCGGGTAAACTTTTTTGCCGGGCAACTCGCCGCCTTCGCCGGGCTTCGCGCCCTGCGCCATCTTGATTTGAATTTCTTTGGCGTTGACCAGGTAATGGCTCGTCACGCCGAACCGTCCGCTGGCCACCTGCTTGATGGCGGAATTTTTTGAGTCGCCCTTGTCATTGGTCCATGTGTAGCGCTCGGGTGCCTCGCCACCTTCGCCGGTATTGCTGCGGCCGCCCAGGCGGTTCATCGCAATGGCTAGCGTTTCATGCGCCTCCTTGGAAATGGAGCCGTAGCTCATCGCGCCCGTTTTAAACCGTTTCACGATGGATTCCACCGATTCCACTTCTTCCAGTGGCAGCGGCTGTTCGGCAAATTTGAAATCCAGCAGGCCGCGCAGGGTGCAAAGATTCTTCGCCTGATGGTTTACCAGGTCGGCGTATTCGCGGTAGATCTTTTCGCTGCCCAGCCGGCAGGCGCTCTGGAGCTTATGAATGGTTTGCGGATTGAATAGGTGATACTCCCCGCCATCGCGCCATTGATACTGGCCACCGGCGTCAAGTTCTGTGTTGACCGCCTCGCGCGGAAACGCCCGGCGATGGCGCGCAAGCGCCTCTTCGCCGATGACCTCCAGCCCGATGCCCTGAATGCGCGACGGGGTCCACGTGAAATACTGGTTCACCACCTCGGTGTTGATGCCGATGGCTTCAAAAATCTGCGCGCCGTGATAGCTTTGAATCGTCGAGATGCCCATCTTGGCCATCGTCTTGACCACGCCTTTGATCGCGGCCTTGATGAATTTCTCCACAGCCTTTTTGTGGTCCGTTTCCGCCAGCAGTTTTTCGCGCATCAAATCCGCAATGGTCTCGAAGGCGAGATACGGATTGATGGCGGTGCAGCCGTAGCCGATGAGCACGGAGAAATGATGCACTTCGCGCGGTTCACCGGATTCAAGAATCAAGCCGATCTTGGTGCGCGTGCCGCTCCGGATTAAATGATGATGCAGGCCGGCCACCGCGAGCAGGGCGGGAATCGGCGCCAGCGTTGCACTGACGCCGCGGTCGGACAGGACGACGATGTTGGTCCCGTCAATGATCGCCTGATCGGCGGCTGCAAAAACGGCATCGAGGGCGGTCGCCAGGCCTTTGGGGCCGTCCGCCGCCTTGAACAGGATCGGCAGCGTGACCGATTTGAAACCGGGACGTTGGATGTGGCGCAGCTTTTCCAATTCCTCATTCGTGAGGATGGGGTAGTGCATCTTGATCAAACGGCCGCTCTCCGGCGTCGGTTCCAACAGGTTGCCTTCGCCGCCGACCATGATTTCCGTCGACGTGATGATTTCCTCGCGAATCGGATCAATTGGCGGGTTGGTCACCTGCGCGAACAGCTGCTTGAAATAATTATAGAGCAGGTGCGGTTTATTCGATAGCACTGCCAGCGGCGTGTCCGTGCCCATGGAGCCGAGGGGCTGTATGCCGTCGCGCGCCATCGGGCCGACGATGAACCGCAAATCTTCAAACGTATAGCCGAACGCCTGCTGCCGCTGCAATACCGAGGCGTGATCGTTTGCGTGGGTGTGCGGCGGCTCCGGCAGGTTTTGGAGCAGGATGTGATTTTCCTCAAGCCACTTCTGATAGGGCAGCGCGGAGGAATATTTTTTCTTCAATTCCTCGTCCGCGATGATGCGGCCCTCCTCGAGATCCACCAGAAACATTTTACCGGGCTGCAGACGCCCTTTCACCGCGATGCGTTCCGGCGCCACCGGCAGCACGCCCGCTTCGGACGCCATGATGACGACGTCATCTTTGGTGACGTAATACCGTGAGGGGCGCAGCCCGTTTCGATCCAGGCAAGCGCCGATGAATTTGCCGTCAGTGAACGCCATCGAGGCGGGGCCGTCCCACGGCTCCATCAGGCAGGAATGAAATTCGTAGAAGGCGCGGCGTTCGGCGTCCATGCTTTCGTGATTTTCCCACGGCTCGGGAATCATCATCATCATCGCATGCGGCAGGTCCCGGCCCGCGAGCGTGAGCAGTTCTACGCAATTATCAAACTGCGCGGAGTCGCTGCCGTCGGTGTTGATGACCGGAATGATTTTTTTCAGGTCGTCGCCGAAAAGCTGGCTGGTGAACAGCGCCTGACGCGCCTTCATCCAATTCACATTGCCGCGCAGGGTGTTGATTTCGCCGTTGTGGGCGATGTAGCGGTTGGGATGAGCGCGATCCCAGCTCGGAAAAGTGTTCGTCGAAAAACGCGAATGGACCAGCGCGATGGCCGTGGTCACGGCCGGATTGCGCAGATCGTCATAATACTTCTCCACCTGCTCGGACATCAGCATGCCCTTGTAGGTCAGCGTGCGCGCCGAGAGGCTGGAAACATAAAACCATTTTCCGCCGGCAAGGCGGTTGCCGTAACGGATCGTCTGCTCCGCCACCTTGCGGACGACGTACAGTTTTCGTTCAAAGGCCGCCTCGTCTTTCACCTTAGCGCCGCGGCCGACAAACACCTGCGCCATAAACGGCTCCGCCCCTAGGGCGCCTTTGCCGAGGGACGAATTATTCACCGGCACATCGCGCCAGCCGAGCAGGGTCTGACCTTCCTCAGAAATGATTTTGACGAGTTCCGCTTTGATGGCTGTACGCTCCGCCGGATCTTTCGGCAGGAACATTTGCCCCACGCCATAGTGGCCTACGGCGGGCAGCGCGAAGCCGAGCCGGGTGGCTTCGGTGGTGAAAAAAGCATGCGGAATCTGGATGAGAATGCCCGCGCCGTCGCCGGTGTTGGCTTCACAGCCGCACGCGCCCCGGTGATCGAGGTTTACTAAAATCTTGAGCGCGTCGCTGACCATTTGGTGCGACTTCTGGCCTTTCATATTGACGACGAAACCCAGTCCGCACGCATCGTGCTCGAACTGCGGATCGTAAAGGCCTTGTTTGGGCGGCGCACCTAGGCGCACCGCAACGGTCTCATTAGCTTTCGGCATTTGTTTTCTGGTGAACGCGGGACGGATAAGTTCGCGTTCCGTTATTTTTTACTCAATTTTAACCTGCGCGCAATAAATGTTTTCAAATTAGGCACTAATTCTTTCATAAGAAATCCCCCAAAAACGCGCCGTCACATTAGCTGCGTCGGTCGCTGCTATTAAAACCACCACTGGGACGTGGTGATCGACGCGGCGGGGCTGGCCGCGCCTGATAACTTCCGGACCGGCTTTGCCGCGCTGCTCGGTCGGTGAATTTGTTGGAGCGGCTGGCGAAATGTTCTCGCCCGCCCTCGGGTTTCGCGGTTAAATTTTCACCGCATGAAACATAATTCTTATTTTGAAGGCAAAGTCCAGAGTCTCGCGGTGGCCACCACCGAAGGCCCTGCTACCGTCGGCGTCATCGAGCCCGGCCAATACAGTTTCGGCACCGACTGCGTGGAGCACATGCACATCGTGGCCGGCACGCTCAAGGCCAAACTCCCCGGCGGCGATTGGCTCAGCTACGGCCAGGGCCAGTTCTTCATCGTTCCCAAAGGTGTGAAGTTTGAGGTCGAAGCCGCTGGCGACGTCGCCTATCTCTGCTACTACAAGCGCTGAGCAGGAGACCTCCCGGTGGCCATGCAACAGATCGAGGATACGTTGGTTGTTATCAAGCCGGATTCATTTTGGCGCCACCTGGACGGGGCGGTGGCGGACCGCATCAAAAACCTGGGCTTGGCTGTGGTGGACGAACGCGTTCTGGTCGGGGATCAAAATCTCTCGGAAGCCCGCTGGCGGGAATTTTATTTTCCCGCCATCGGCCACCGTCCACCGTGTCTGGCGGGAACTTCCAAATACATGGCCCATGGCCCGGTCCGGGTAATCCATTTGCGCGGCGAGGATGCCGTTCAAAAAATTCGCCGCGCGGTGGGGGCCACGCGTCCGTGGCAGGCGGATCCGGGCACCATCCGCGGTGATTTCTGGCCCGGCGCGAACGAAGCCAATGCGCCCTTCCGCTTGAAGTTTCAGCAGCCGGGGGACGACCAGTTTCTTTTCAACCTCATTCACGCCTCGGATTCGGAAATGAGCTTTGAACGCGAGCTTCAGTTTTTCCGCCCGCTCCAATAGGTGGCGGCTTTTGCCCTGCCGCAGTGTCTGTCCCGGTTGCCGAAGACGTTTTACACCGTGCGCTTTGATGTTATAGTGTCCGCCTTGTGAACGGTCAAAAACGTCAGCGTGTGGTCTGCGGCATGAGCGGCGGGGTGGATTCCTCCGCCACGGCGGCCTTGCTCCTCGAGCAGGGTTACGATGTCATCGGCATCACGCTCAAGCTCTGGCCGCAGGATTGCGTGAACCGCGCCGAGGATAAATGCTGCGGCCCGCAGGCCGTCACCGATGCCCGTGCCGTCTGTCACCAGCTCGACGTCCCGTATTATCTCGTGGATGAATCGGCTGATTTCCAGAAGCACGTCATTCAATATTTTGCCGACGAATACAAGGCCGGTCGCACGCCCAACCCCTGCGTGATGTGCAATCAGAATCTGAAGTTCGGCCGCCTCATTGACCGCGCGGACCAGCTCGGTGCGGACTTCATCGCCACCGGCCATTTCGCACGGGTGGAAAAAGCCGGAGTTCAAGCTTCAGCTTATTCGGAGGACCCGCTAAAGCCTGAGCTCCAACCTCGTTACCTCCTCAAGCGCGGCCGCGATGCGCGCAAGGATCAAAGCTATTTTCTCTTCTCGCTCCGCCAGGATCAGCTCGCGCGCATCCTTTTTCCGCTCGGCGATAAAACCAAGAGCGACACGCGCGAAGTGGCCCGGAACTGCCAGCTCAAGACTGCCGACAAGGAGGAGAGCATGGAAATTTGTTTCGTGCCGGACAACAACTACGGCGGCTTTCTCCAGTCCGCAAACCTCGTGCAAAAGCATCGCGGCGAGATTGTGGATGTGCGCGGCCAGTTGCTCGGCCACCACGACGGCATCGAATTTTACACCATCGGCCAGCGGAAGGGCCTTGGCATCACCACCCCCAAGCCGGTCTATGTGGTGGAACTGGATCCGGAAAATAACCGCGTCGTTGTCGGCGATGAAACGGCGCTCGACCGCGATGAATTTGTGGCCGACCGCTGCAACTGGCATCCTTTTGAAACCCTGACGGAGCCCATCGAAGTCACGGCCAAGATCCGGTACAACCATCCCGGCGCCCCGGCCACGGTCACGCCGCTGGCGGGCGGCCGGGTAAACGTTAAACTGCATTCCCCCGCGCGCGCCATCACGCCCGGCCAGGCTGCCGTATTTTATCAGGATGACCTGGTCGTCGGCGGCGGGTGGATCATGCGCTGAAGCATCAGTTTGAACGTTCGCGTAATTCCATGGCTGGCTGCGGGCATCGTTCCAACTCCCACTGAGTTGGCGTGTCCCTTTGCGACTTTGTTGCTTTCTGGTCCAAAATGATTTGCGGGTGTCCGTTTGACATCCCGAGGTTCCCGGTGCATGGTTGCCGCCATGAAAACCATTTTGTTTTTGTGCGCTACCCTGATGACCGCCACGCTTTCCCTCTCCGCCGCCGATTCCCTTTACGACGTCCCGCTCAAGGACATTGACGGCAAGGACACCTCGCTCAAGGCGTATCAGGGCAAGGTGCTGCTGCTTGTCAATGTGGCCTCCCACTGCGGCTATACCCCGCAGTACAAGGGGCTGGAGTCTATCTATCAGAAATATTCGGCGCAGGGTCTGGTCGTCTGCGGCTTTCCCTGCAACCAGTTCGGTGGGCAGGAACCCGGTGCAGAAGCCGACATTAAACAGTTCTGCACCAGCAAATATGATGTGACGTTCCCCATGTTCAGCAAGCTGGAGGTCAACGGCGCCAATCGCCATCCGCTCTACGTTCAACTCGCGGGCACGAATTCTCCGTTCCCCGGCAATATCCATTGGAACTTCACCAAGTTCCTCATTGGGCGCGACGGTAAGTTGCTCGCCCGCTTCGACTCCAAGGTGAAGCCGGATTCCGCTGAAGCCCTGAAGGCCATTGAAGCCGCCCTTGCGGCGAAATGACCTTGCCCTCAGGTTATAACTGCGGCGCGGAAAATAAATTTCCGCGCCGTTTTGTTTTTAATGTGCGCGGCAATTAGGTTGCCACCAGTGCCGCCGCCTGCGCGTTGGCCCTGACCTGACCGGGATTTTTGCAGCCGCAAATCACCGAACTCACGAGCGGGTCTTGCAGGCACCAGGCCATCGCCCAGTTTGCCATCGAGACGCCCACCGGCACTTCCTCGGTTTGCAGGCGTGCCACTTCCGCCAGGTCGTGTTTCAGTTTTACCTCGTCCATTTTGGAGCGCACGTCGTTGTCGGCAAAGGTCGCGCCGGCTTTGTATTTGCCGGTCAGTAGCCCGCTGGCCAGCGGCACGCGGCCAATAATGCCCAGTTGGTGTTCGCGCGCATGCGGGAAGAAAAGCGTTTCAGGCCGCCGGTCGAGCCGGTTGTAAAACACTTGCAGGGCTTCCACGCCGAATGACGCGGCTTCGCGCGCCTGTAATTCGCTGCCCTTTTGCAGGATGGAGAGGCCCAGATGCCGGATTTTGCCCGCGCGCTTTTGGTCTGCCAGGAACCTCCAGAGTGTTTCATTCCGGAATAGTTCATCCGCCCCGGAATGAAATTGATACAGGTCAATCGCCTCCACGCGCAGCGCTTGAAGCGAGGCTTCGAGCTGCGCTTGCACGCCCGCGATGGAAAAATCGTCGTCGCGATTCATGAAGCTGTTGAAGTGATGACCGAACTTGGTGGCGACGATCCATTTCGAACGGTCGCGGCGCGACAGATAATCGCCGACGAGCCGCTCCGAAAGATGCGCCGGCCCATAGCACTCGGCAGTGTCAATAAAGTTGATGCCCGCTTCGGCCGCGGCGTCCAGAATGGCGTCCACTTCGGATTGCGAAAACGTACCCCCCCATTCGCCGCCGAATTGCCAGGTGCCGACGCCGATGACGGACGGAAGTAAGCCGGTTTTGCCAAGTGTGCGATAACGCATGGAATGATTCTGCAAAAGGTCGCTGCGAATGTCGCGCAGATTCCGCTTGCGCAGGGCAGGTTGGTTGTTACGATTTTGTTACGTTCATCCGCCTGTCCGGCGGGTTTTCTTTTTTTAACCGGCATCAATCATTTTACCTGTGAAAATTTTCAGCGGCACCGCCAATCAACCCCTCGCCCTCGCGATCTGCAATTCCATAAATTGCGAACTCGGCAAGATCAACATCACGCCGTTTCCTGACGGCGAAACCTTTGTGAAAATTGAGGAAAACGTCCGCGGCGAGGATATTTTCATCATCCAGCCAACGGCGCCGCCCACGAACCATAATCTGATGGAGATGTTCATCATGATAGATGCCTTGCGCCGCGCGAGCGCCAAGCGCATCACGGCGGTGATGCCGTTTTATGGTTACGCCCGGCAGGACCGCAAAGACCAGCCCCGCGTGCCCATCACAGCCAAGCTCGTCGCGAATTTGCTCGTGGCCGCCGGCGCGAACCGCGTGCTGACCATGGATTTGCACGCCCAGCAGATCCAGGGTTTCTTTGACATCCCCGTGGACCATCTCTACGCCGCCCCGGTGATGTATGATTATTTGAAAAAGAAAAACCTGACCAACCTGGTGGTGGTCAGCCCGGACGCCGGCGGCATCAAGATGGCGCACGCGTATTCGCAGACGCTGGATGCGGAATTGGCCATCGTCGCCAAACGCCGCAAGAGCGCAACGGAAGTGGAGAGCATGGCGGTCATTGGCGAAATCGAAGGCAAAAATGTTTTGCTCGTGGATGATTTGACCGAGACGGCGGGCACGCTCACTTCGGCCGCCGCCATCCTCAAAACCAAGGGGGCCAAAAACATCATGGCCTGCGTTTCGCACGCGCTGCTCAATGACGTGGGCATCGAAAGATTGCGTAAATCTGCTATTGACGAGTTGATAACAACTGATACAGTCCAACGCCCTGCGATCGACGGTGTGAAGATAACTACGTTGTCGGTGGCGGGGCTTTTGGGCGAAGCCATCAAACGGATTCACAATAATTCGTCGGTGAACTCGCTCTTTGAGTTTAAGGGCGGACGCACCAGTTGAGCGTCGCCGGAACATAATTTTACATTTTACAAAATGAAATCTGTCGCATTGAAAGCCTATACGCGTTCCCAAGTGCAACGCGCCGAAGTCACCAAGCTCCGCGCCGCCGGTCGCGTGCCCGCCACCATTTATGGTCGCCAGGCCGCCCCGCAGAACCTCGAGGTCAACTCCAAGGAGATGGCCGATTTGCTGAACCACTCTGTTTCCGAAAACTTGCTCGTTGATTTATCCGTCGAAAACGACGCCCGCTCCAAGCGCCTCGCGCTGGTGCAGGAAGTTCAGCATCATCCGCTCACCGGCAAGGTCATGCACGTGGATTTCCACGAAGTGGCCGAAACCGAACTCGTCACGATTTTCGTCCCGGTCGAAACGACGGGCGAACCCGCCGGCGTCAAAAACGGCGGCGGCTCGCTGGAGCATATTTTGCACAAGCTCAAGATTCGTTGCCTCGCCAAGGATTTACCGGAGCAGATCATCTTGGATGTGTCCGCGCTCGAAATTGGCAAGTCCATCCATATCGCTGACATCGTGGCGCCGGCCGGTGTGCAGATCATGGGTGAAAAGACTCGCACTGTCGTGGCCGTGGCCGCGCCGCGCGCTGAAGAAGAAGTTGTGGCTGCCCCGGGCGCCGCGGCTGCTGGCGAGGTCGAAATGACCAAGGAGAAAAAGGCGGAGGGCGCCGAGGGTGCCGCGCCTGCCAAGGCGGGTGCCAAAGCTGCCGACGCCAAGCCGGAAGCCAAGGCCGAGAAGAAGAAGTAATTTACGCGGCGCAAGCCGCCTCCGCGTATGGAGCCGATGCACCTTATTGTGGGGCTGGGCAATCCCGGCGCGGACTACGCAAAAACTCGTCACAACGCCGGTTTTTTGCTCGTCGAACGGTTGGCGGAGTTGTGGCGGGCCGGTTGGACGAACGAGCGCAAGTTTGTTTGTCGGGTGGCCAAGGCCGAGCGACACGGCAAAAAAGTGTTGCTGGCTGAACCTCAGACGTTCATGAATTTGAGCGGCGAGGCGGTCGGGGGACTGGTGCAGTACTACCAGTTGCCGGTGGACAAAATTTTGGTGGCCGTGGACGATGCGGATTTGCCGTTGGGTGAAATCCGGTTGCGGCCCGGAGGGGGCTCGGGCGGGCATCATGGATTGGAATCCGTGGCGCAGCATCTCGGCTCAAAAGCTTACGCTCGGTTGCGGATCGGGATCGGGCGGAAGAATGAAGTGCGTCAGATCACCGGGCATGTGCTCGGGAAGTTTGGTGCGGATGAAAACGCGCTGTTGGCGCAAGTGTTGGAACGGTCGGCGGCCCAGCTCGATTGCTGGTTGAGCGCCGGATTGCAGAAAGCAATGAATCAATTTAACGGGGCAATCAGCCCCACGAACGAAGAAAAATGAAAAAATACGAAGGTCTGTTCATCTTGAATCTGGCGGGACGTGAAGAAGGCGTGAAAGACGCCCTCGACAAGATTTCCAACGACATCACCGCCGTCGGCGGCAAGATCGAAACCGTGCAGAAAATGGAGCGCAAGGCGTTCGCCCGTGTCGCCGATAAGCGCCACAGCGCCGGCTTCTACGCAAACATTATTTTTGATGCGACGCCCGCCGTGGTGGCGCAGTTGCAGAACAAGTTCGACCTCAACGAGGACGTGTTCCGCGTGCTGTTCACCATCGCCCCCGCCCCCAAAGCCGCCAAGTAAGTCGCCGCCGTTTTTATGGCCAGCTTCAACAAAGTCATCCTGATTGGCAACCTGACGCGCGATCCCGAATTGCGCTACACGCCCAAAGGTACGGCCATCGCCAAGATCGGTCTCGCCGTCAACCGCGTCTGGACCAATGAGGCGGGTGAGAAGAAGGAAGAAGTGACTTTTGTTGACGTGGACATTTTTGGCCGTACCGCCGAAAACGTTGGCCAATACATGCGCAAAGGCCGCCCGATCATGATCGAAGGTCGCCTCAAGCTCGATCAATGGGATGACAAGGCCACCGGGGCCAAGCGCAGTAAGCTCGGCGTGGTGGCCGATTCGGTTCAATTTCTCGGCAGCGCTCCCGGCAGTGAAGGCGGCGCTCCCAGCGCTCCCTCCGCTCCCCGTGCCGCCCGCCCCGCCGCGGCCCACAGTGCGCCCGTTGCCGAACCTGTCGAAGGCGACGGCCCGCCCGAAAGTGACGACGTTCCGTTCTGATTTTTAAACTCCGTAATTAATATTTTTTGTATGGCAAAAACTGAAGTTATCCTCACGCAACACATCGTCGGTCTCGGCGGTGAATCTGACAACGTTCGCGTCGCCGCCGGCTACGCGCGCAACTACCTTTTCCCGCAGCGCCTCGCTGTGCCGGTCACCTCGGCGAACAAACGCCAGATCGAGTCACTCAAGCAGAAGCGCGCCGAGCGCGAAGCGCATGAGTTCAACCACATGACCGACCTGTCCAAGGCGCTCTCCAAGCTGATCTGCGTCATCAAGGTCAAGACCGGCGAGGACGGCAAGCTGTTCGGCTCCGTCACCAGCGGCACCATTGCCGATGAACTCAAACACCAGTTCGACATCACCCTCGACAAGAAGAAAATCCAGCTCGAGAGCGCCATCCGCGCCATCGGCGAATTCGAAGTGGAATTGAGCCTCCACGCCGAGGTCAAAGGCAAATTGAAAGTGCGTGTGGAAAGCACCACGCCCATCGTCGCCCCGGTCGCCGGCGCGGTTGAAGAAAAACCCCACTCCGAGAAGCGCGGCAAGCGCGGGGACGTTTTCGCCCCGACCACCCCCGTGACCGCTGAAGCCAAAGCAAAGGCTGAAAAAAAGCCCAAGGCCGAAAAGAAGGCCTAAGTCGGGTCGTAAAATAGTTTTCTCCAAGCCGTCTGGATTTTCCAGACGGCTTTTTATTTTGCGGCGTCATCCCGGGCCACCCTTTAAAGCTCTCCCCACCACCTGTTCCGCAACAGTGAGGAACGCTGCCGCCACATCCCCAATCGCCAAGTGGATTACCCAGCATGGGCGGGTGCCTGGCTCACTGAGGGGGCGCAACAGACAAACTTAAATCCGATGACCAGCAGCTCGATCTGAGGCCTATTTCACTCTGTGGGAATCTAAGGCTCAATCACAGCGGGATAAACTCGTGCCGGATGCCTTGTCCGTCCACATGTAAGATGGCCACGCTGCGTTCTGCACCGGGCTTGGGCTTGCCGGCGTAGCCGGGGTTGAAGAACAACATGCCGTTCACCGTTTCTGCCAATTTCTTGTGCGTGTGGCCAAAGACCACCACGTCCGGCCGCTGCTTGGCGAGGTGTTGGGCCAGGGTCTCGGACGGCGCCCACGGATTGACGATGTGGTGGACGAGGAATTTCTTCGCCGCCAGTTCCACGGTTTCTGTTAGCCGAAAGCCAATCGTGCCGTCGCAATTCCCCAGCACGGCAGTGACGGGCGCAATAAATTGCAGCTCCAGAATGATCGAGGCAAAGCCGATGTCGCCCGCGTGCAGGATGTGCTGCACGCCTTTAAATATTTTTTCCACGCGCGGGTCGAGAAAGCCGTGCGTGTCCGAAAGAACGCCTATTTTCATTAAATCCTTGGGCTGGGTGCCAGGCGTCATGCGTTGGCCTCTTCCGTCTCGGCGTCGCTTTCCGATTTTGGCTCGCGGGCGCCGGCGGTCTTGTCGGCGGGCGATTCGGCACTGAGTTTTTCCGCGGCGGCGAACAGCGCGGTGAACAGGCCCCCGCTCAATAGTGTGTTGCGGAAAAATTCCCACGTCGAGGGATAGCCGCCCGTGCCCTTGGTCAGCGCAATGACCCAGCCGGCCAGGGTCTTGGTGTATTCGGGATTGTGAAAGGGGTTAAAGAGCCAGGACGCCGTGTTGGTAATCAGATAAAAGAGAATCGCGCCCAGCAGGCCGCCGCCGAGTAGTCCGAGGAAGGACGATTGCGGCTTGAATCGGCGGCCGAGAAATATCAAGAGGGCGTACGCGGCGTAATTGAAGAAGAGGTTTTCCAAATCCGCCGCGTCCCAGACTTGGACCCCGTGACTGGCGTAATAGCAGTTCAATCCGATGTCCGTCCCCAGCATGACACCCAGCGGCAGCCACCACGCGAGCGTGCCGCGGAAATAGACGCCGGCGCAAAAGGCAAAAGCATAGGCCACGCTGAAGTTCAGCGGCATCAGGCCCGGAATACGCGACAACGCGAACGTCGTCACAAAAATTGCCGGGAGCAGGAACTTGCCTTTCATTTGAGCCATTTTAGCGGAGACAACCGCAGTTTCAAGTTTAGCAACGTGTAATTAAAATACGTTCAGAACCATACCCAACGCCAATATGAAAACCCAACTGCTCAACCCCAATAACAGAGCCATAACAAAGCGCCCTGAGGTTCTTTGCGATTCCGTTGCGCAACCCGAACAATTAAAGGCCTCATCCGGGTTTTCACGTCCACCATAACCGCAGTTTCTCATGTGGAGATTGTTGCTCAAAGATCAAACGCACAGGATCGTCAGCTTCTTCGGGCCGTGCGCGCCCAAAACCAAAATGCGCTCGATGTCGCCAGTGCGGCTCGGGCCTGTGATGAAGGAAATCATGCTCGGATAATCCGGGGCGTATAGTTCCTGCAACCGCGCAAACGCCGCGGGCAGGTCGGCCACCAGCTGGTCGCGCCGGGCAAGCACCACATGATGCGGCGGCAGCACCGATAAGGCGCGTCCACCTGCGCTCCGGGTCGTCACCGCCACGCCGCCGGTCTGGGCGACCAGCGCGTCACATTCAGTGATGCCGGCATCGCATTGTTCCATCGCCTGCACCTCGTAACCCCGGTCGGTGAGTGTCACCGGCAGGCCGAGCGATTGGCAGGCGAAGTTGGTCAGCTCGCCGCCGTGGCTGGCAATGCGCTGCCACTGTTCGGCGGTGGCCATCTTGAGGAGCGCGGCCTTCAGTTCGTCGCGGTTGGCCAGCAGTTGGAAATCCGCTTTCAAATCGGCGGCGTTCCGCGCAAATAATTCAAATTGTTCTGCCACGCTCGCGCCGACCGACGGCAGCCAGTCGCGCGCGTGACTGGCGGGCGATTCCGTGGTGATGTGGGCTGGCGGGTGCTCGGGGGCATGGGTGCCGGGCATGGGTGCCGGGACGGTCAGCGCCTCGCGGATGCGGCCCAGAATGTTCTCCCGCTCGCTCACCTTGTTTTTTTCAGTCTTCATTTAGCCTTTACCCTTTTCGATTTTTCCACCAGTCCTTGAACGATTCGCGCGGCTGCGGCGGCAGGTCGCGCGTCTTGGTCCAAGCCTTGGCCGGGTCCAGCACGGAGCCTTTGACCGCACGCTGCAGCGGCTGCGTGAGCCAGCCGATTTTTTTGGCCAGGGACCAGAAGGCTGGTTCGTTCGCCACTAGGCTGAAGAGTTTGTACGCGAACTGTTCCAGAACCGCCGGTTCGCCCGCGGAGGCATTCCGCCGGTTGTGCAGCAGGTGATGGTGCAAGTCGATCTTCACCGGGCACGCTTCAGTGCAGGCGCCGCAGAGCGACGAGGCGTTGGACAGATGTTTCCACTCCTGCAAGCCGCGCAAATGCGGCGTGATGACCGCCCCCACCGGCCCGCTGTACGTGGTGCCGTAGGTGTGGCCGCCGACGTTGCGGAAAATCGGGCAGACATTCAGGCACGCGCCGCAGCGGATGCAGTGCAGCGCGTCGCGCTGTTCGGGGTCGGCCAGGAGTTCGGTGCGGCGATTGTCGAGTAGCACCACGTGCCATTCCTCCGGGCCGTCCACTTCGCCGGGTTGGCGGGGGCCGGAATACATTGTGTTGTAACACGTCATCGGCTGGCCGGCCCCGGCAGTCGCAAGCATCGGCAGAAAAAGCGCGAGATCAGCAAAGCGTGGCAGCACCTTTTCAATGCCGAGCAGGGTGATCATCGTTTTGGGCAGCGCCGCGGTGAGGCGCGCGTTGCCCTCGTTTTCCGTGATGGAAATCATGCCCGTCTCGGCAATGGCAAAATTTGCGCCCGTAAACCCCACATCGGCGGTGAGGTATTTCTGGCGCATCACGCGGCGGGCCACCATCGTCAGATCTTCCGGCGAGTCCGAAGGCGCGTCGCCCAGTTCCTTTTGGAACAAATCCTTGATCTCGCCGCGCGTCAGGTGCATCGAGGGAAACACAATGTGATACGGCGTCTCGTGCCGGAGCTGCACGATGAATTCGCCCAGATCGGATTCCACGACCGTGAAACCCTCTTTTTCCAGCGCGTGATTCAGATGAATCTCTTCGCTCGTCATCGCTTTGGACTTGATGATTGAGCGCGCTTTTTTGTCGCGGAGAATCTGGGCGATGATTTCGCGCGCCTGCGCGGCGGTGCTGGCCCAGTGGACTTTCGTGCCGCGCGCCTCCAGTTTGGCGGTCAATGCTTCCAGGTGCGTGTCCAGATGGTTGACGGCTTCCCATTTCGTCTCGGCGGCGGCCTGCCGGGCGGACTCCCAGCTTTGGAACGCGGCCTTGCGTTTGTCGCGGACCATCTCGTAGCTGCGCAGCGCGGTCCGGATGACTGTGCGGTGCCGCAGGTCGCGCGTCTTCTCGCTGGCGCGGAATTTGAATTGGGAGACAGTGCTCATGCGTTTTTTAGCCGCCGGTTTTTACAGCGGGACCCCGGCCCGGCCCCGTGAGCCGGGTTTGATCCGCGCCATTCGCCGCCGCCCATTGGTATTTCGTATGTCCGCATCGCCGGTGGAATTATTGTTGGTTTAACACTTCGGCCAGGTGCAGGGTTTTGATCGGGCTACCCTGCCGCGACAGCAAACCCTGGATGTGCATCAGGCAGCTGGAATCGTTCGAGATGATGTAATCCGCGCCGGTCTCGGTGGCGGCGGCGCATTTCACCTCGCCCATCGCGGTGGAAATCATCGGAAACTTCGCGGAGAACGTCCCGCCAAAGCCGCAGCAGGATTCCTCCTTCATCTCCACAAATTTCAATCCGCTCACCTGGCCCAGCAGCGCGCGCGGCGCGGTTTTGATGCCGAGTTCGCGCAGACCGTGGCAGCCGTCGTGGAACGTGACCTTGTGCGGAAACCGGGCGCCGAGATCCGTCACGCCCAGCCGGTTGACCAGAAAATCAGAGAACTCCCAGGTGCGGGCGGCTACCTGTTTGGCCAGCTCCGCGTGCGGCGTCTTGGCGAACAGCTCGGGATAAAACTTTTTGATCATCGCGCCGCAGGAGCCGGAGCCAATGACGATGGCGTCGGCGGTTTTCAATTTTTCCAGCACCGGCGTGGCAATGGTCCGCGCTTCGTCCCAGTAGCCGGAGTTGAAGGGCGGCTGGCCGCAGCAGGCGATTTCATTCGGGCAAACGACCGTGTGGCCGAGGCGTTCAAGGATTTCCACCATGCTGATGCCCGCGCGCGGAAACAGCGCGTCAATAAAGCACGGAATAAATAGGGTGACAGTCATGTGATTGCGACGCAGCCAGTTTCCCCGAGAAACGCCGTCCCGTCATTAAAAAAAGCGGTGGTCCATCGCCAGGCCGGGTGGCCGTTGCATTTGGCTGGAAAAAATCTTGCCTCAGATTTTGGGGTCTGGCAGAATAACTATTCGCGGTGAGACCTTTCACCCATCACATCGTGCCTCGGTAGCTCAATTGGTAGAGCAGCAGACTCTTAATCTGTTTGTTGAGAGTTCAAGTCTCTCCCGTGGCACCACTCTGAACCCCCAGTGAAAACTGGGGGTTTTTCATTTTTAGGTCGCAGCCTTTTTTGCCCCCTCTGGTTCTTTGCGCCGTCGTGTTAAGTTCCCCGTTTCCCGCCCGGAGCGCGCCTGTCCTCGGACGCAGCAACGTGATATTGACCTACCGTTTTCATAACCCCGGTCTCGGCAATTCCCGTCAGCGGAGCGCGGATTGTCTCAATCCGCAGCCCGTTGCTAGGCCCGGAGATGCGATGTCCGTTTCAACTGCTATGCACCCGAAATCACCGGTCACAGAATGAGTTATTCAGCTTTCCAGTTTTGCCCGCATCCGTGTCCATCCGTGGGTGGAATTACTTGTTTTCCCTTGGCGACCATGGCGTCGTGGCGGTTGATTCAGAATGTGGTCCGGACTTGATTATTCAGGGTTTTTCGCTAGCGTAGCGAAGCTTATTGAGACCCGTTAATACGGCGTTGTCCCGGGTCTTAATCTGTTTTTGGGGAGCTCACGTCTCCCTTGTGAAACCACTTTAACCCGAGTTTACATTCTCTTGCACCCGACACCTGACCTCCTCCTGTTCATCGGCCGCCTCCACCCCTTACTGGTACATTTGCCTATCGGCATGCTGGCAGCCCTCGCGGCCCTGGAAATCGCCGCGTGCCTGCCGCGTTTCAAAACCGCCGCCGCCAGTGCCGGCTACCTCCTGGCGCTCGTCGCGCCGCTGGCGGTCGTGACGGCCGTTTGTGGTTGGTGCTTGTCGTTGGCCGGCGGCTATGACGAATCCCTCCTGGCGTGGCATAAATGGCTGGGCACCGCCACGGCAGTGGGCGCGGTCGTGACGGCCATCTTCTTTCAGCGTGGGAAAATCGGCGCCTATCGCGCCAGTTTGTTTATCACCGTCGGGTTACTCATGGTGGCTGGACACCTCGGCGGTTCCCTCACGCACGGCAGCGATTATCTCACCCGGTATGCGCCGGCACCGTTGAAACAGTTGTTGGGCATCCCCGCCGCCAAAAAAACCGCGCGGGTCCTTTCCTTGAATGAGCTGCTGCCGCAGCCTGTGTTCGCCGGCGTCATTGAGCCGATCCTCGCAGACAAATGCGTGAATTGTCACGGCCCGGCAAAAAACAAAGGCGGTCTGCGGCTCGACTCCTTTGCGGCCCTGCAGCAGGGCGGCAAGGATGATGTGGCGGTCAAGGCCGGCGCCTCCGACCAAAGTCCGTTATTACAGCGCGCCCTGCTGCCCGCCAGTGAAGACGACCATATGCCGCCGGAGGGCAAACCGCAATTATCCCCGGCTGAAATCACCGTGCTGAAATGGTGGATTGATGCCGGCGCGCCGGAGACCAACACGCTCAGCCAGCTTCAGCCGCCGCCGGAAATCCTCGCGGCGCTGGCTGCCCCGTGAACTGCATTCCGTATTGAATTGCGGCCGCCTGCCCGCCACTATGGTCTCGTGAATCGCCGTATCGTATTTGTCCTGTTGCTGCTCGCCAGCCTGGCGCTAAAAGTTTCCGCCCAGGGCACCGCCTTCAGTTATCAGGGCCGCCTGAATGACACCGGATCGCCCGCCAACGCCAGCTACGATTTTCGCTTCGCCGTGTATGACGCCGTCACCAACGGTAACCCGGTCAGCGTGGCCCTGACCAACGCCGACGTGGCCGTCAGCAGCGGCCTGTTCAACGTCACACTGGATTTTGGCCCGGGCATTTTCACCGGGCACAATGACTGGCTGGATATCGCCGTGCGCCCTGCCGGTACCACCAACTTCACCCCGCTGTACCCGCGCCAGCCGGTGTTGCCGGTCCCCTATGCCGTGTTCGCCACGGGCGCCAGCAACCTGCTCGGCACGCTGCCCGCCACGCAAATCGTCGGCACCCTCCCGTCCGCCCAGATCGCCGGCACCTATTCCGGCCAGGTGAATTACGTGAACGCCACCAACACCTTTTCCGGCGCCTTCACCGGCAATGGCGCCGCGCTGACCAATCTCAATGCCACCCAGTTGACCGCCGGCACCGTGGCCGATGCGCGCCTCACCCCCAACGTGGCCCTGCTGGATCACAGCCAGACATACACCGGGTCGAATGTGTTTACCGGCTCCAATAACTTCACCGGTGGCAATAATTTTTCCGGCGGCAATAATTTCACCAACCGCGCGAACAATTTCACCGGCAGTTTTTTTGGCAACGGACTCGTCGGCTGGGTGCTGGTGGCTGGCACGGCGGTGCAGGCGCTGCCGGATACCGGCTATCTGCTCACCAGCCCGCAGTTCACCACGGTCAACCTGCCGGTGTCCGCGCTCGTGGGGGATATCGTTCGGGTTTCCGGCGCCGGCACCGGCGGCTGGCGATTGCAGGCCAACACCAACCAGAGTTTCCTGGGCAATTTTTCTAGCTACCTCAATGCCCTTTGGATTCCGGCCACCGTCACTGGCACTCAGTGGCGTTCGCTCGCCGCAACTGCGGACGGCACCCGCATGTATGCCGCCGGGAGCGGCGGCGTGTATGCTTCCAGCGATTCCGGCCACACCTGGAGCAGTCCGTTCTCCACGCTGGCCGGCGCGTGGAACGCCGTGGCCACCTCGGTCGATGGGAATACCCTGCTGGCGGTGGTTCCGTCCAAAGCCATTGAAGTCTCCTTAAATGCCGGCGTCACGTGGGGGCCCGTGGCCAGCACCAGCGCTTCCAATTGTCAGGCGGTCGCGTGTTCCGCTGATGGCACCAAAGCGATTGCCGCCGTCAAAGGCGGTCTGGTGTTTACCAACAGCCCCTTGGGCGTTTGGTCCAGTACCGCGGCGGGCGCCGGGACGTGGCTTACCGTGGCGTATGCGGGCAATGGGAATAATTATGCCGCGGCAAATAGCGTTGGCACCGTCTACACGGCCGCCGGCGGCAGCGTATCGGTGACGAATAAAACCATCACCGGCCTGATCATCTCTGCGGATGGCACCAGGCTCGCCGCTTGCGCGAGTCCCGGCGGCATTTACACCTCCACGAATAGCGGGACGACGTGGTCGCTGACCGGCGCACCCTTGGCGGCCTGGAATTGTCTCGCCGCCTCCGCCGATGGCAACCGGCTGGTGGCGGGCGTCAGCAACAGTGTCATTTATGCCTCCGTCAATTTCGGGGCCACCTGGTCTGCCCTCGCCGGTGTCACCAATTCGGTCTGGTCGGCACTGGCGTCGTCGGCGGATGGCAGCAAGCTGGTCGGCGGGGTGAACACCAGCACGGGCGGGATTTTTTATTCCGCTGCCGGCTCCCAAACCAGCACCGGCACGAATGGGGTTCTCACCGGCAGCCAGGGTTCGGCCGTGGAACTGCAATATCTCGGCAACAACCAGTTCATGCCCGTCAGCTCCGCCGGCATCATCTGGGCCAATTGACCTCCCCCGGAGCGCGCCCGTCCCCGGGCGCAGCAATGTGATATTGTCCGGTCGTTTTCATAACCCCGGTCTCGACAATTCCCCTCCGTGGAGCGCGGATGGTCTCCATCCGCAGCCCGTCGCCAGACCCGGAGATGCGATGCCCGTTTCAACTGCTATCCACCCGAAATCACCGGTCGCAAAATGCGTTATCCTAAAATCCGCAGTTGAGGATCAACCGGTGGGGTTTGGCGCGGGTTGGGCGAGCCATTCCAAGGGGTCATCCGTGGTTTGGCGGGCGAGCAGG